>ERZ791741.437-NODE-437-length-38094-cov-3.434028_pt1 | contig 38094 bp, 33 predicted proteins | sample MGYA00510040_ERZ791741 | MGnify/ENA primary metagenome ERZ791741 (study PRJEB30046, sample SAMN00791960) | human gut metagenome | study: EMG produced TPA metagenomics assembly of the A metagenome-wide association study of gut microbiota in type 2... | reverse complement strand
AGGTATGGGCGGCCGACGGCGGTTTTGGCGCCATAAATAATCCTATCAGTCTGGAAATTTACGCAGAGCAAAATACGAGTGGCGGTAAACTGGATACTGCTCGTAAAAACTATGAAGGATCAAATGTTTATGTATCCCAATATCACTCTGCTTATACCGATAACGAAAAAATCTTCGCCAGCGGTGATATGACAGGTAAAACTATTTCTCTGAGCAATATAACAGTCCAGGCTGTTGTTGGGAAAGACGGTATAGGGCAAGCTGCCGATCTGGCACAGCATGCAACACAGGGTCAGGACGGCGGGTTTGGTTATGGCGCAGGGCTTGTCAATCAAAACGGCATGTCTAATGCTGTTATCGCAGTTGGTTCTGCTGAGATAAATGTTACCGGCGGTGCCAGCGGTTTGATAGTAGATGAAAAATATCAGCACGAAGGCGAACAGGGACTGACTGGCAGTGCAGCTATTGGCGGTACCGGCGGCGCCGGAGCTGCGGGCGGTAATGGCGGCGGCGCTAAAGCTATCGGTGTTGCGGCAGGCATTACAGATACTGCTGAAAGTATTGTTGTAAACGGCAGCGCCAGCAAGAATATTCAGATTTCAGGTACTTCTTTAACTGTTAGTGCTACAGGCGAAGCCGGCGGACATGGCGGTTACGGAGGCAAGGGCGGCAGCGGTGCCGATGGTGCGGAACTTACGACGAAAAAGGCCGATAAAGGTGCAGATGGCGCCGATGGCACTGATGAAAATACCACGCCGGATAAAGCCGCTAATGGTGAAGATAAGGTAGAGCATGCGGATAATGGTACGGTTACAGCAACTTATAACACTAGTATGCCTCCTGAGCAGACAGGCTGGGTATCTACTGCTGGTACAGCTGGTGCTAATGGCAACGCTGGTATAGCTGGTGCTAATGGTAATAATGGCGGTGACGCTGCTGATGGCTCAGCAGGCAGTAATGGCTTAGCAGGCAGTACTGGTCTGGCAGGGGGAACCGGCGGCGCTGGAGCTAATGGCGGTAATGGCGGCAGCGCCACTGCTTACGGCCTGCATTTGAATACTATCAGCGGCGGCTCTGTAACATTGAATGCTTTAAATGTCGATGCCACGGGAGGAAATGGAACTGCCGGCGGTGAAGGCGGCAAAGGCGGAACAGGCGGAACAGGCGGGTTAGGTCAAACCGGCGGTGACGGCGGTAATGGCGGCGTAGGCGGTGATGGAGCTAATGGCGGCGCCGGCGGCGACGGCGGTAAAGGCCAGAGTGGCGGCAGCGGCGTTAATTATGTTGCTAATCATGCTGGTTTTGGTGTTACTGCTACTGTCGGTGGAGCAGGCGGTACAGGTGGCGCTGGCGGCCAAGGTGGTAACGGTGGCAATGCTGGTAACGGCGGAACCGGTGGAGCAGGTGGCGCTGGCGGCCAAGGCGGTAACGGCGGCCAAGGTGGTAACGGCGGCCAAGGCGGACTTGCTGTTGCCCAGGGTCTGGTTGGCACTGCCAATACTGACCTGAATATTACGATAGGTACTATAACTGTAACTGCAACTGGCGGCGATGGCGCTAAAGCAGGCATCGGCGGAGCAGGCGGCAATGGCGGACAAGGCGGTATAGGCGGACAGGGCGGCACTGGCGGAACTGGTGGTGCGGCTGGTACTGCAGGTACTGCTGGTGAAGGCGGAGTTGGCGGAGCCGGCGGTGCTGGCGGGCAAGGTGGCGCCGCCAGTAACGGAAGCCATATGGCCAATGGTGCTGATGGTGCTACAGGTACTGGCGGTGCTAAAGGTACAGACGGCACTGTAGGTATTGCAGGTGACGCGGGTAAAGGCGGTGACGCAGGTAAAGGCGGAACCGGCGGTGCAGGTGGTACAGCCGGTGCTGCAGGGACGAGCGGTGCTGGTAACAGCGCTGCTGCGACTGCTGTGAGCCTGACTGATACAGCAGGCGTCTTAAAAACAAGTTCTATTACCGCTGAAGCTACGGCCGGTAAAGGCGTAGGTAAATTTAATATTGCAAATGCTTATCTCAAAGGCGATTCTACCGGTGACCCGGGTGAACGTACGGCTGTAGCTGATAATACTGGTACTGACGGAACTGACGGGGCTGCAGTAACAGAAACTGATAAAACTCAAGCGGGATATCAAAACGGAGCGGCTAATGCGGTTTCTAACGGCGGTGAAGGCGGCAAAGGCATCACTCCTATCGGTATAGTGGATCAAAGTAATAACGGTGCTAAAGCTGAAGCCTGGGGACTTGTTACCAGCGGCGGTTCTTTGAACGTGCTTTCTGATAGTGGACTGACTATCAGCGCAGATGCGCAAGAAGGTTCTGCTTATGTTACTGCCAAAGCAGTTGTGTCTGCAAATTCAGTTAATGTGTACCAAGTTCAAAATGATTTAACAATCACTGCAACAGCAGTTGGCGATCAAGACAGAACAGAAACAGTTAGTGAAGTTGAATATACGTATTCGGGCTCCAGTACATCCACTCAAGCTACGGCTGTTGGGCTGGAACTGACAGGCGGCAGTATGGTGGCTGAAGTTGGAGGCACCGTGACTATAGAGGCAAGTACCGACTGGGCAGGCGGTAATATTGCTACCGGCGTCAAAGCTGCTGAAGGTGCGGTTATTGCTGTTCACAGTGCCGGGGCTATGGATATCAGTGCCGAGGTAGTTGGCACTACTGCTGATGGAAACGTGATCCGCAAAGGTGCCAATGGTATTTTGGCAAACGGCAGCACAATGTATTATGCTGCAGATAATGCTGCTATCACTGTCAGCGGTGGTAAGAATGCAGATGACCATGCGGCAGACATTGAAGGTGGGGTAACTACTTTTGATGCCGGTACGGGAACCGTTACCTTTAACGGCACTGCTGACTTCACAAACGGCACTTTGAATCTGAAATCTGATACAGACGTACAGACGAAGGAGAATAGTCTTGGTTCTCTCGATATCAGCGGTACTGCCATGAACCTGACAGATAATCTTGCAGCCTTGACTGTAGAGGATAAGACTACTCTTGCTGGCAGTACGGTCTACTTCTATGACGAAAATAATCAGGCAGAGAAATACAATACTGCTGATTACCGTACTATCACTACTAATAATCTGGATGCTTCCGATACTAACGAGCTCTTTATGCGTACCAATGCCAACGGCGTTTACGCTCAGTCGGCAGGCAACGACAAAATTGTTTCTGAGAATACTGTAACCGGCAGCGGTACCTATAATATCACTGTTTTTGACCAGGGGATGCGCAACGGCTATAACAATGCTGCCGGCGCTGATACTAAGGGACATTTGGACCAAGATGTCGTACTTATCGAAAATGCAGATAAAGGCGGCACCTACAACATCAAAGAAATGAAATATGATAACGGCGTCTGGTCTTATGAATATGAGGGGAAAGCAGACATTGTCGATAATGGTCTGAACCTGACACAGGTCACTACCAGGGCTGCAACTCAATCCTCTGCCCAAATGGCGGCTCAGGATGCCAGCAAGATCGCAGCCGGAGCGGCAGTGACTCTGTTCGGCGCTGATGAAACTTTGATGGAACGTCTGGGAGATGTACGTAATTCTGCAGACGATAACGACGGCGTTTGGGCTAAATATGTCGGCGGCAAAATCAAAGTAGCTGGACTGCAGGGCGATAACGATTATCAATATAACGGCTTTGCGGCAGGTTATGACCGTGAGATCGGCAGTAACTGGCGTATCGGCCTGGCAGGACAATATGCTAAAGGTGATACCAGCCTGACTAATGGCGACGGTGAAATCAAAACCGCGGCAGGCGCTTTATATGGCACATGGACTGGCGATAAAGGTCATCATGTAGACATCATTGCCAAAGTTGGTAAAGTTGACAGTGAAACCAGCGCTTACGGCGGCACTATTGCCCAAAAACTGGACGGTGATTTTGGCAGTACAGCTATAAGCTTTGCTGTTGAATACGGCTATCGTCAGGATTTGAATGACGGCTGGTTCGTTGAACCTATGGTGCGTGCAAGCTACGTACATCTGGGAGGCGATGATTATACCGTAACCACTCGTGACAATACTATGAGCGTTACTAATGACAGCATGAACAGTATTGTTCTGCGCGGCGGCTTCCTGCTGGGCAAAACCTTTGCGGCAGACAGCAGCGTTTATCTGAAAGCGGCAGTACTGCACGATTTCGACGGCGACATCAATACACATGTCAGCGCTGACGGCAGAAGCGCCAGCTACAGTGACAGCATCGGCGGTACCGCCATCGAATATGGTATCGGCGTCAACCACAAATTTAATAAGGATTCCAGTATGTATCTGGATGTAGAACGTATCAGCGGCGGCGACGTAACTAAAAACTGGGGCGTCAATGTCGGCTTCCGTTACAGCTTCTAAAATCAGGATGGCAGCTTGAAAAATCTATAAAGAATATCCCTCATCATCCAAGTGGGGGATTTCTTTATAGTATTTCGTGAAAAAGAGGAGATAGATGTATGCAGAAATGCCGGAAGAAAGTAAAAAGCTGTTTGAAGCAGGTCAACAGCAATAAAGCATTAGCTGGGAAAGTACTGCAATCGTTGTTTACAGCAGGAGTAGTGTACGTTTGCATATTCGGGGGGGGACAACGCAGCCTGGGCGCAAGACTATAATAGCCAATATGGTACTGATTTAGGCGGCGAGTACGAAAATGTCAGCGTGACCAATGAAAGTCTTGACGGAAACAGCAATGTAACGATCGGTGTTAGTAGATCTGCCGGTCTGACAGTAACTGATAAAGCCGTTGTGAAAATTGTTGAAACTGGTTCCAGCGCCAGGAGCAGCAGTATTTGCGGGAGTGCTAATGATGGCAGCGGCACAGCATCATTGACGCTGAAAGACGCTGATATTGCTATCGTAGGCAGCAAAAGCAGTGTTATTGGCTTTGAAAGTACGGCCGGTCAGCATAAGAATACTGTTACTGGCGAGATGAATATCAGTGTCAGCAGTGCTGCGACATCCGGCACAAGTTCTGTACCCAAGGTCGTTGCCGGCATTGATGTGGAAGGTTATTACAGCAAAGCAAATAAAGCTGCCAATTCCCTTAAAGCCAAGAATGTCAAAATCAATCTGGGGCTTGCCGCAGGTGACAAAGCTACGGTAAATACAACAGGTGTTTTGACTAAGGGCAGTTATGGCAATTATATCGGTACAACCGAGATCGAAAATGCGGAGATCGTGATCAGCGGCAGCAACGGCCAGTCGAACGAAACTGTACGCGGCGTCTGGGCCACTCAGACTGATACCGGTAATAAACCTTCAGGAACAGACATGTCTTCTAAGCAGTCTTACAACAACCTGACCGTTGTGACAGGAACTTATGCTTCCGATATGACAGCTTATACACCAAATGCTGTGCAGGGCGGCAGTGGGCTCTATGGCATCCAGACCGATAATTACGCGGTTGTAAGCGTGAAGGAAGACCTGCTGATTGATATTGACCGTCAGGCCAGAAAATCGGGAGAAGAGAGTAATGGTGTGACTGGTATTTATGGTTATGAGCACGGAAAGATAGATTTTAACAGAGCAGATATTACACTGCATAATGATTTGGATGCTTCTGTGACCGGTATTGAAGTAACGACAAATGCCGCTGTTACCGGCAAAGCCCTACAGTTGACAGTCAGTTCAGATACCGGCGCCGCTTTGGGTCTGCTGGCGCATAAATATATTGACGATACGGAAGGCAAAGGCCGGATAACGCTTGGTGAAACCGGCGGTGCAAATCTTATAAAAATTACTGCTGGCGGTGGGAATGCCAGGGCTGTTGTAGCTGATGCCGAGGGCGTTATTACTTTTAAAGAACAAACTGAACTGGCGGCTCAAAGTACTGACTACACAGAAACGGTTTCTGCTTTAAATGGCGGCAAGGTAGTTTTTGAAGATACTGCCGTAATAACTGCGACCGGTACAGGCTACGTTTACGGTGTCAGCACTTATTTTTATGATAGCTCGGTTACTGAAGATAGCTCGATCGATTTCCAAAAAGGAGTATACATCAATGCGGCAGGAGGTACGGCTATTTCTGCCGCGGGCAACAGCGATACCAGCGCTGAAGGTATTGTAACTATCAATCAGGGTTCAGTAGCCGGTGCTAATGAGGTTGTTATTTTCGGTGACATTGAAAGTGATATTAAAGGGGTGGTCAATGTTAACTTGAATACTGCCGGCTCTGTTTTTAACGGCAGCACAAGTTTGTATGATGACGGAGTTATTAAGCTTGCTGTTACGGACGGTGCAGCTTGGCGGCTTACAGGAACTTCGAGCGTTACCGATCTGAATGCGGCTGCTGGCGGCAAAATCGATCTGAGCGGTGACCGGGGTGCGTTTAGTACTCTTGCTATTCAAAAGCTTACTGGTACAGGCGGCAGTTTTATTGTTGATAACGACGGGACTGACAGTGACAAAATAACCGTTGCCGCTTCTGATAAAGGCATTCATGGGATAACGATAAATAATATCAGTTCGCTGGTGGGGAAAGAGCTGAAGCCTGAAAATACTTTTATTACTGTTACCGGTGATGCTGACTTTGTGGGTGAAACTACTTATGGCGGCGGTATTTACGAATATACGCCGGTACTTGATTCTGCTGTGGCAGGCGGACAGAAGAACTGGTACGTCAGAGATTTGGACAGCAGGGTTGTTGGTGACGCACTGGCGGTAGCAGGGGCAAATGCACCTTTATATTATGCCTGGGTCAACGGCAATGGTAATCTGCACAGCCGCTTGGGTGCACTGCATCAGAATGCTGAGCAGGGAGCATGGGCACGCATCTTTGGGGGTAAGTTGGATGGAAACGGTTTCAGTGATAAATATCATACTTATCAGGTTGGTTATGATATAAAGGGGGGAAACTGGAAAGTCGGTGCGGCGTATGAATATACGCAGGGTAATGTTAAAGGCAGCGGCAGCAGCGGTGAGAATAAAATCGGAGCTTTGAGTCTGTATGGTACCTTACAGCAAAATGATGGTGCTGCTTGGGATATCATATTGAAACACGGTCGTATCTATGGCGATATCAATACCTTCATTCAGTATCCTGACAGCGGCGATTATGAAACTGATGCAACTTCGTTGAGTGTTGAATATAACAAACGGATTGCGCAGAAAAACGGAATGTTTTTTGAGCCCCAGGCACAGTTCACTTATGGGCATATCAATGGCAACAGTTATGGTACATCTAAAAATATTGCTGTTGCTAATGAAGGTATTGATTCTTTAGTTGGACGTTTAGGGATAGCTGTCGGCAAGCAACTGGAACAAGGCTGCATTTATACTAAAGTTTCTGTACTGCATGAATTTTATGGGGACGGCAGTGTAAGTATGCAAGATAGGAACGGTGCTGCTTTGAGCAATGATTTTGATTACGGCGATACCTGGCTCGAAGTAGGCATCGGAGGCAATATTACTTTAGGTAAAAACTTTGAGCTGTACGGTGATGTGGAACGCAGTTTTGGCGGTGACGTAACTAAAAACTGGGGAGCCAACGTAGGCTTCCGTTACAGCTTCTAAGGCAGGACGGCAATGAAGATATAAAATTATTTTAAAAAATTATGTTATCAGCCCCGCTTTTAGAGCGGGGTAAAGCGGATGCGATTTATAAAACGATTTAGGGAGATTGGTTCGATGCAGAAATATAATCAAAAACAAAACAGTGAATTACGTAAGAAAGTACTGCAATCGTTGATTGTTGCAAGCACCGCGTATGTTTGCACATTCGGGGGGACAACGCAGCCTGGGCATCTGATTATACCGGTACTGATACTTTAAGTACAGGAGCTTGGGGCGCAAGTTACGATAAAATCACGATTACCATGGATGATCCGGGAAAAAACTGCGCCGGCATTTATACTTATGGCAGAAATAATACGACAACGGCTACTGAACGGGTGACGGTTACGCTGTCGGATGCTGGGGACACTTATGGTTATAACGGTATTTTTGTGGACGGCGTATCAAAATTGGACGCTAAAAAGGGTATCGAGCTGACTATTAACGGACTTGGCACGAATAATCAGTCCGGCGAAGCTCAGGCCTGGCGCCATGGACTGCGTATCGAGACGCAGGGGAAAGTAGATTTAGGAACAGATATCGGCTCTGTGATTACGATAAACAGTAATGCTGCTGAAAGTTATGCCAATGGTGTTTTTGTTGATGGATCCAGCGCTGGTACTGGCAGTGAAGCCAGTATTAAAGGCGGAGATTTAACGGTCAATATCAATAAAGATAATGTAATGCAGCAGATGGATTATGCTGCCGGTGTTACTTTGTACAATGGTTCTAAAATGGAGCTGGCGGGTGACCTGGACATACATTTGGAAGCTGCCGGTGTCGATGGCATCAGAGCCAATAACTTAAATTATTCTGGTGATATCAATACTTTGCAGGTCAAAAACCTGGCTATCTATGGCAAAGCAGTGAATGGTTCCGGTTCAGGGATATACCTGATGGGTGAGAACGATTCAGCTAATGTCAGTGACAGCACTAAGATAGAAATATTGGGCGAATATAATGTTTATGGCATTAACATAGACAGCACCGGTGTTACGGGTAGTTTTGGCGATACTGAACTTACCCTTACCTCTAACACGGCAAACAACACTGACGTTCGTGGTGTGAGACAATGGGAATCTGCAACAGAGTATGGGGATTTAACGATTACAGCCAGGTCCGTAGGGGCTGACATTACCAGTATTGAATTAAATGGTAAGGGTACGATAAACATCCAGGGCGATTTAAAAATTGATGCTCAGGGCAACGGAAGGTATGTTGAAGGAATAGAAGCCAATTCTTTGGGCGAAGTGAAGGTTGCGGGCAAGGCGGACATCGCTGTAGGCGGTGAGAATGACGGCTCCGTTATGTACGGTGTTTATGCCCAGGAACACAGTAAAGTAGCTTTTGCCGATGATGCGAGGATTACAACGACCACCCATGCCGGGAACAGCAATACCAGGATGTATGGCATTTACAGCCGTACCGATGCGGAAGTTGCTTTTGCCAAAGGCTTGACTGTTAAAAACGGTAATCTTGGCGCGGCCATGATTGCTGAAGGCGGCAAGGTGGAAGTCAACATGGCCGGTGGTAATGACGTCAAGCTGGAAGGTACTGTTGGTTCCAGTGCGATGTATAACAGTGCCCATGAGTTAACATACGGAACGGTAAAAATAAATTTTGATACGGCGCAGTCCTATTTTTCTGGCAGAAGCTATAAGACAGAGGGCAGTATCAATGATTTGCAATTTACCAATGGCTCTTATTGGGATATGAAGGGCAATTCTTCGCTCACCGACCTTACGGTAGGCAAAGGCTCAGTAGTCAATATGACTGCCGACAGCGGGCGTTACTGTAGCCTGCAGGTTGATAATCTGACTGCTGCAGACGGAACCTTTGTAATGAACGCAGGTGCTGTTGACGGTGGCGGCAGTTACAGCGACAAGCTGACTATTGATAAAAATTCTGCGGCCGGCACTAATGCTATTAAAATCGTTTCGACTGGCGGGTTGGAGGCTGCGGCAAGAAACCATGCGGTTTTGGTAAAGGGAGCAGCGGCTGATACCAAGTTTGCCGTTTCAGATTCTGTTTATGCTAATGGCTTGTACGAATTTGATATTACCCTGGCAGATAAGGAAAATGATGGCAAATATGATTGGGTAATCGGGTCGCTTGGTAAAACTACCGTCAACAGCGTGGATGTTATGTCCGGCAGTCATCGGGTTGCTTACGGCGCCTGGGTCGAAGGTAACGGTACGCTGCGCCAGCGTTTAGGCGAGCTGCAGAGCGGCGCCGATAACGGTGTTTGGGCAAGAATATTCGGCGGTAAGCTGGGCGGCGATGAATTTACTAATAAATATAAAACTTATCAGTTTGGTTATGACGCTCAGGCTGATGACTGGCTTGTGGGCGCTGCCTACGAATACAGCGACGGCAGCCTGAATTATACCAGCGGCAGCGGCAAGAACAAAATTGGAGCTGTAAGTTTGTATGGAACGTTGCAGGGCAAAGATAACAGCGCTTTAGACATTGTAGTTAAACGCGGCCGTATTTATGGTGATATGGATATCTATGGTAAATACAGCGATCAGGGCGATTATTCGACCGATGCGACTTCGATAGGTGTTGAGTATAGCAAACGTTTTGACGGCGGTAATAATGTTTATTTTGAGCCGCAGGCTCAGCTGACTTTTGGTCGTATCGACGGCTATGATTACATTAGTAATAAAGGTGTAAAAGTGGCTTATGACGATCTTAACAGCTTTATCGGTCGTTTAGGTATTGTGGCCGGTAAAGCCTTCAGCAGAGGTGATGTTTATGTCAAGGCTTCGGTTCTGCACGAGTTCAGCGGCAACAGCAGTGTCACCATGCTGGCTGCTAATGGTGAAAGTTACAGCGCAGACAAAGATTACGGCGATACCTGGCTCGAAGTAGGCATCGGAGGCAATATTACTTTAGGTAAAAACTTTGAGCTGTACGGTGATGTGGAACGCAGTTTTGGCGGTGACATAACTAAAAACTGGGGAGCCAACGTAGGCTTCCGTTACAGCTTCTAAGGCAGTAAGTTGAGTAGTTGGCAGGCAGTATGGCAGCAGAAAAATAATTTGATGCTGACAATACTTCTTACAGCTGCTGAGAGCGGAGGAAGAATATGGAAAAAATAGATTACAGAAAAATGGGGATGGAAATCAAGATTCGCAGGCTGCGTGCTGATATCAGCCAGTCTGATTTGGCAAAACAGATAGGTGTATCGCAGTCGCATTTATGTAATGTGGAAAATGGCCGCCTGTCGCCAAGTTTACGTTTGCTTTTGAGTTTGCGTAAGCTGCTTGGCTGTACGATTGATGAACTGCTGATAGGAACAGACACTGAGTCTAAGGGGAATGGATAAAGGTTGGTTGATTTGAAGTACAGCTTTTAAAAGGAAGGCGTTTATTTCAGAAGCCTGTGCAGGATAAAACAAAACCCCGGCGCATTGCGCCGGGGTTTTTATGTTTGTCCAAATTGTCAAAGGGCAGTAATTATTTTTTGTCTACAAGTTTGAGCGGTACGCCTATTTTAGCTTCAACTTTTTCGCCTTTGGCTACTTTTACAGCAGCGTCCAGACCCTGCTGGCCCATCAGTTCGGGCTGTTGAGCGATAGTTGCGGCCATAGTGCCTGCTTCTACTGCTTTCAGGCCGTCTTGGGTGCCGTCAAAGCCAACGATAAAGATTTTTTTGTTAGCACTTTTGGCTGCTTCGATAGCGCCCAGTGCCATTTCGTCATTTTGAGCGAAAATAGCCTGGATATCAGGGTTGGCCTGCAGCATATTTTCAGCGACAGTCAGGCCTTTGCTGCGGTCAAAATCAGCAGATTGTTTGGCAACAACTGTAAGTTTTTGGTCGGCTACTTTATGGAAGCCTTCGCCGCGTTCGCGGGTCGCAGATGCGCCGGGGATGCCTTCGAGCTCGGCTACTTTTACTTTTTCACCAAGTTTTTGGATGATGTATTCGGCTGCCATTTCGCCGCCTTTGACGTTGTCAGAAGCGATGAAGGAGGCTACTGTGCCTTTATCGGCGCTGCGGTCGAGCGCCAGAACGGGGATGCTGGCTTTGTTGGCAGCTGCCACAGAAGTTGATACTGCTGCGGAGTCGACCGGGTTGATGAGCAGTACGTCTACTTTTTGCTGGATCAGGTCAGAAATATCATTGGCCTGTTTTGCGGGATCGTTTTGCGCATCGACGATTTTAACATTGACTCCGAGTTTTTTTGCTTCTTCTTCAACGCCTTTACGTACGGATACGAAGAAGGGGTTGTTGAGTGTGGAGATGGAGAAGCCGATGGTAGTTGTTTTTTTGCCGTCAGCGGGTTTTGCAGCTTTGTCACTGCTGCCGCAGCCGGAAGTGAGCACTGCCAGTACTGTGATGGCAGCTACTAAAAGAGTCCAGATTTTTTTCATTGGTGAGTGCCTCCTAAGCTTTTTTGCGGTCCATAAGTACCGCCAGTAAAATTACAATACCTTTGACAACTTGTTGATAGAAGCTGGATACGTCGAGAATATTGAGGCCGTTGTTGAGTGTGCCGATGATAAGCACGCCGACCAGTGTACCTGTGATATAACCTTTGCCGCCGGAAAGACTGGTTCCGCCTAAAACTACGGCGGCGATGGCGTCAAGTTCATAACCGGTGCCGGCAGTCGGCTGGGCCGAATTGAGACGTGAGGTGAGGACTGCGCCTGCCAGAGCGCAGAAGAAACCGGTGATTGCATAAACAAAGATTTTGACACGTTCTATTTTGATGCCGGCGATGAAGGAAACTTTTTCGTTGCCGCCGACTGCGTAGATTTTACGGCCCAAAGGAGTTTTCCTAAGGATGAACCAGGAAACGGCAAATGCCAGCAGCATGATGATTGCAGGTACTGGCAATCCCATGAAAAAGCCCTGACCGAAGTCATGGAACATAGTGTCGTCACTGAGACCGCTGATAGGGTTACCATTGGTATATACCAGTGTCAGACCGCGATAAATGGTCATGGTGGCGAGCGTAGCGATAAAGGGTGCTACTTTGCCGTAAGCAATGACTAAGCCGTTGACAGCGCCAAGGCCCATGCCTATGAAGCAGGCAGCAAGGATCGCCAGCATCGGGTTCATGCCGCTGACGATCAGGCTGCCCATCAGGGCGCTTGAAAGTGCCAGCAGGCTGCCGACAGACAGGTCGATGCCGCCTGTCAGGATGACAAAGGTCATACCGAAAGAAATAAGGGCGTTGATGGAAACCTGACGCAGCAGGTTTTTCAGGTTATTGGGATCGACAAAACTGTCGTTTAAGGCGGCTATGACGATAAAGGTTACGACAAGGGCAATAAAGGGGCCCATTTTACGGATACGTTCTTTAATATTCATTATTTACTGTCCTCCTGTGGCAAGGGTGATTATTTTTTCTTGTGTCGCTTCTTCGTGGTCCAGCTCTCCGGCGATCTTACCTTCGTGGATAACGAGGATGCGGTCGCTCATGCCGATAACTTCCGGCAGTTCGGAGGAGACCATGATGATGGCGACGCCCTGAGAGGTCAGTTCGTTCATTAGATCGTAGATGTCGCGCTTGGCGCCGACATCGATACCGCGTGTCGGTTCATCCATAATAATGATTGATGGATTCATACCGATCCATTTGGCAATGACGACCTTTTGCTGGTTGCCGCCTGATAGTGCGCCTGCTTCCAGGTCGATCGATGCGGTTTTGACACCCAGTTTTTTAGAAAGCGCTTCGGAGAAGGCTGTTTCGTTTTTGGCGTTGATCACGCTGCGTTTAGCAAAGGTATCGACACTGGGCAGCGCAATATTTCTGGAGATGGAGAAGTCGAGGATCAGGCCCTCACTTTTACGGTTTTCGGTGATGAAGCCGATGCCTGCTTTGATGGCATCTTCCGGTTTTTTGATACAGACTTTTTTCCCATGCAGGTAAACTTCACCGTGCTTGCAGGAATCAACGCCGAACAGGGCCCGCATGATCTCGGTCCTGCCTGCTCCCATCAGCCCTGCTACGCCGAGGATCTCGCCTTTACGCAGTTTGAAGGAGATATTGTTGAACAGTCCGTCTTGACAGAAGTTTTTGACTTCCAGGACTATTTCGCCGGGTTCGTTTGTGCGTCCGGGGTAATATTCGGTAATAGAACGGCCGACCATGTCGCGGACTACCTGTTCCATATTGGTTTCGCGGGTGGGTTTGCTGCTGATAGCGTAGCCGTCGCGCATTACGGTGATGGTATCGCAGTGGGCGAATACTTCTTCCATTCGATGCGAGATGTAGACGATGGCAACGCCTTTGTCTTTAAGCGCGTGCATTACGGCAAACAGTTTTTCTGTTTCACGTTCTGTCAGGGCGGCCGTAGGTTCATCCATGATGACGACTTTGGCATCAAGCATCAGGTTACGCATGATTTCTGTCATTTGCTGCTGACCAACGCTGCATTCGCCTGCTTCTGCGTCAAAAGGCAGTGTAATACCCATTTGACTGCATTTTTCTTCGGCCAGCCTGCGCATTTTTTTGAAGTCAAGCATTCCGAAACTGTTGGTTATGTTCTGCATCAAAAACAGATTTTCGAGAATAGAGAGATTGGGCCAGATATTAAGTTCCTGATGGATGAAAGCGATGCCGCATTTTTCGGCTTCGAGTGCGTTTTTGAAGCTTATTTCCCGTCCGTCTACGCAGATCGTGCCGCTGTCGGCTTTATGGATACCCGTAAGGATGTTCATAAGGGTGGATTTACCGGCGCCGTTTTCACCCATCAGAGCGTGGATCTCTCCTGATTTTAAGGTCAGGTCGACGCCTTTGAGTACTTCGTTGGAGCCGAAGGCTTTTGAAATACCCTTCATGGTGATTTCCATTAGTCGCAAAACTCCTTTGCTGTAAAATCGATTTTAGAAAATAACGCCTGCGTGCAGGATAATGTTGGCATAGGGGGTGATCTCGCCGGTGCGGATCACTGCTTTAGCAGTTTTGGCAGCGGCTTTGAAGGCTTCGTGGTCGCTAAGGATCTGTTCCTTACCTTCAAAAAGCTCCTGCATTTTCTGCCATGTAGCAGGATTTTTACTTTCCATTTCGGAAGCGATATGTATTTTTTCGACTTCCATATATTTCAACACTTCTGTAAGGACATCTAAAAAGGAAGGAGTACCTGGTTTCAGAGCCAGATCGATTTTGGGGACACCGGCCGGAACCGGAAGGCCGCAGTCGCCGATAACGATAGTGTCAGTATGGCCTAAGTCAGCCAGGACTTTGGCGATGTCGCTGTTGAGGATTCCTATTTTTTGCATTCTCCAAGCATCCTTTCTACATCTTTAAGATAGGGCATACCGCCTTGTGCGCCCAGCTTCTGAACGGAGAGGGCCGCTGCGGCGTTGGCAAACCGTATACTGTCGTCTAGGCTGCGTCCTTCGCATCTTGCGACGGCAAAAGCACTGTTGAAGGTATCGCCTGCGCCTGTGGTATCCTGGGCATTAACGACGAATGCGGGAACAGTGTGTACTTTGCCGTTTTTAGCATAAGCAACGCCTGCTTTGCCAAGTGTCATAAAGAAGCGTTCTTCCTGCATCAGCAGGATTTCTTCGCTGGTCTTACCGGGATAAAGGGCTTCGGCTTCGTGTTCATTGGGGGTCACATAGGTGACTTTATCCAGCCATTCAGAAGGAACGGGCTGCACGGGAGCCGGATTTAAAAGTACGCTGATTCCTGCCGCTGCACATTTGCCGATGATGTAATCGATGGTGGGCAGCGGTATTTCGTGCTGGAGCATGACCAGGTCTGCGGCGGCAATGACGTTCCAGGCAGTATCGATATGTTTGGGCATGACCAGATCATTGGCGCCTTTGATGACGATAATACTGTTGTCGCCTTCGGCAAGGGTGATATGGGCAGTACCGCTGTTCTGTCCGGGCAGGACGCTGACATAACCGGTATTGACGTTGTTGGTTTTCAGGTTGTTGATGATCATGGTGCCGTAAGCATCGTCGCCTACGCAGCCTATCATGTGTACCTGGGCTCCTAAACGTGCGGCGGCAACGGCCTGATTAGCGCCTTTGCCTCCTGGTGAAACTATGAGCCTGCTGCCGATTATTGTTTCGCCGGCTGCAGGCCGTTTGCCTGCTTCTACTGTGAGGTCGATGGAACAGCTGCCGATAACAGCGATTTTGACCATGGTGATCTCTCCTTACATCTTGGAAACTTGTAATTTTGCTATAATAGTAACATTATAATATTCTACACAGGCGGGTTATATCCTGCCTATTTAATGATGATTTTGGAAAAGCTAATACTTATGTATTTTACCGCAAGCGACTGTTTTGGGCAAGAAAAAACACTATATTAATGTAAAATTTTTTCGACAATTTGCCTTTGGCGATTGACAAATCCACTAATGTTTGTTAACGTAGAAACGGTGTTGCGAACGTTGTGAGTACGTTTGCAAAAATAAAAGAGACCGCACCGATTCAGTTGATGCGTTGGAATAAGAGGGAGTATATATGAGTACTAAAAAATCAGGAACATCTTGGCAGGATACTATCAGCGACTGGCTGGTTTCGATCATTGTAGCCGTAGCGCTGGCTTTTTGTATCCGTACTTTTGTGGTAGAGCCTTATATGGTCGAGGGTACGTCGATGTATCCGACGCTGGAAAGCCACGAGCGCCTGATCGTCAGCAAGTATAAATATTTCTTTACCGAGCCGAAAAAGGGTGAGATCGTTGTTTTCCGTTATCCGAAGGATGAAAGCCGCGATTTTATCAAACGCGTTATCGCGACCGGCGGTGATACTATTGAGATGCGTGACGGTAAGGTTCTGGTCAACGGCAGTGTGATCGAAGAAAATTATATTTACAAGGATGATCCGAAGGGCCCGAATAAGTCTAATTACAGAAAATCTGTTGTGCCTCAGGGGCATATCTTCGTTTTAGGAGATAACCGTAATAATTCTGAAGACAGCCGTTTTGCCGATGTTGATTTTGTGCCGCTGAAGCTTGTAAAAGGCGAAGCAGTTGTTGCTTTCTGGCCTGTTGAAAGATGGCGTATGCTGCCTTGATAGGCGGTCGAGGAGATAATTATGGATTTTAAGATACAATGGTTTCCCGGTCATATGACGAAGGCGAAACGGATGATGGAACAGCAGTTAAAGCTGGTTGATGTTGTGGTTGAAATGCTGGATGCGCGGATCCCACGTTCCAGCAGCAATCCGATGCTGATCCAGATGCTGGGGGATAAACCCAAGGTCGTTGCTTTGAATAAGATCGATATGGCTGATCCGGAAAAGACTGAAAAATGGCTGCAGACTTTTAAAAACAGCGGTTTGCCTGTCTGTAAGGTAGATTGCAGCACCGGTAAGGGCGTAAAACAGATGGTGGCTGCGATCCAGCAGGTGGCCAGGCCTGTCACGGATAAGTGGCTGAGAAAAGGTGTACGCAATCGTTCGATCCGTGTTATGATCGTGGGTGTGCCGAATGTAGGTAAGTCTACTTTGATCAATCGTTTGGTCGGTAAAAATAAAGTTGTGGCAGCGGACAGACCTGGTGTGACTCGAGGTCAGCAATGGGTGACTATCGCCAAAGGTCTGGAGCTTTTGGATACCCCAGGTGTTTTGTGGCCGAAATTTGAAGATCCGGAAGTAGGCTTTTGTCTGGCAGTAACGGGAGCGATCAAAGAGGATGTTTATGACAGGGAAACAGCAGTAGAGCTGTTGCTTGAACGTTTGATGCATATCTATCCGGAGGATCTGCGTGTAAAGTACGCTATTGATTTTTCAGAAGCTGAGCCTGTGCGTGAGGTAATGTCTAAAATAGCCGTCGCGCGCGGCTGCCTGAAGGCCGGCGGTGTGCTTGACATTGATAAGGTTATCCAGCTGGTATTGCGTGATTTTCGCACAGGACGCTTAGGGCGTTTTACTTTAGATGAACCGAGTGAAAATAATTAAGGCCGCTGCAACGCGGCCTTTTTAATTAGGGGTGTGAATAATGAAGATTAGCGAGGTAAAGGAGATTTTGGCGGGAGAGCCTGACCCGGATCAGGTGGCAGAACTTGCTGCCGATGAGCGCAGCGGTGTGCAGAAGCTGGTTGTCGCTTATCATAAAAGGCAGGAAAAGCTGCGTTTAGAGCAGCAGCGTTTTACGGAGATGCTGGCCTATGAACGTAAATATTACGATCAGGGGGCACAGTATATTGCCGGGATCGACGAAGCAGGACGGGGACCTTTGGCAGGGCCGTTGGTGATAGCGGCTGTTATTTTACCGCAGGAGGTATTTATCAGCGGACTTAATGATTCCAAGCAGCTTTCGGCAGTAAAGCGCGAGCAGCTTTATGACGAAGTACTTGCCAAAGCACTGTCTGTTTCTGTAAATGTAGTCAGTATCAGCAATATTGACGAGCTGAATATTTATCAGGCTACGAAGCAGGGAATGACTGAGGTTCTGGAACATCTTGCGATTAAGCCGCAGGTGGCGCTGGTAGATGCAATGCCGATCGTATCGGCCGGCATTGAAACAGTTTCCTTGATTCACGGTGACGCGCTGAGTGCTTCGATAGCTGCTGCTTCTATTATTGCCAAGGTCACTCGTGACCGGATGATGATAGAACTGGCTGAACAATATCCTCAGTATGGTTTTGCCGGTAACAAGGGTTATGGCAGCAGGGAGCATATGCAGGCAATTGCTGAGTTTGGAGCTACTAAGTGGCATCGCCGCAGTTATGAGCCCATTAAAAGTATGCATCTGCCTCCTGCTGAACATGAAGGTAACAGGCTGTTTTCGCCGGTGTCAGAGAAGTGACGGAAGCGCGGCAAAGGCTGGGGAAAAAAGGTGAGGACGCTGCCTGCGCTTATTTAGAACGTAAAGGTTACGTTATCTGCCGTCGTAATTACCGCTGCCGTTATGGCGAGATCGATATTATTGCCGCTAAAGGCGGCGAGCTTAGTTTTGTAGAAGTAAAAACACGCCGCAACCTGAATTTTGGGCTGCCCCGTCTGGCGGTTACATACGCCAAGCAGCAGAAAATCAGGAGTGCGGCGCTTTTTTATTTGCAGCAGGAAAACAGGCATCAGCAAATGCTCAGTTTTGATGTGATCGAAATTTTAGTTGAGGGCAATGTGGCAAGATTACACCATTTACCGCACTGTTTTTAAAATAAGAGGAGGCGTTTTTATGTACGCTAAAGTTTATGGAGAAACAACCTGCGGTATCAATGGTGAACAGATCATTGTCGAAGTGGATATTTCTAACGGGCTGCCGAGCTTTGATATTGTGGGTTTGCCTGATACGTCAGTCAAAGAATCTCGGGAACGGGTACGGGCTGCACTGAAAAATTCTGGTCTGATCTTTCCGATGACCAGGATTACTGTAAATCTGGCTCCGGCCGATTTGAAAAAGGATGGTTCCGGTCTTGATCTTCCTATTGCTGTTGGTATTTTAGTCAGCAGCGGTGTTTTACAGCAGGAGCAGGTTGATGATACTATTTTTGTGGGCGAACTGGCACTGGATGGGACAATCAGGCAGATTGCAGGCGTATTGCCAATGATTCTGCATGCACGTGACATTGGCAGGAAAAACATTGTGATCCCTGCAGGCAACTGCGCTGAAGGACGGCTTGTTGACGGTATTGATGTGCTGATACCTGCATCGCTGCTTGAATTGGTAGAGCATCTGCGGGGTGAAAAGGTTCTGGATGTACTGGATAAGGAAGCTATCTGCGCGGCAGCAACCAGTGTCTATGATGTGGATTTTGCGGAAGTGCGCGGGCAGCAGGTAGTAAAAAGAGCACTGGAAATTGCAGCGGCAGGTGGACATAATATTTTGATGGTAGGATCTCCCGGCAGCGGTAAAACTATGCTGGCACGTCGGCTGCCAACTATTTTACCGCCGCTGACAGAGGCTGAGGCGCTGGAGGTAACAAAAATCTACAGTATTGCAGGTTTGCTGCAGCGGCAGGAACGGGTGATGCTGGAACGTCCATTTCGCAGTCCGCATCATACGATTTCTTCAAGCGCGCTTATAGGTGGCGGCAGTGTGCCGCGGCCTGGAGAAGTGACATTGAGCCATCATGGTGTTTTATTTTTAGATGAGTTTCCTGAATTTTCGCGTACTGCTTTGGAGGTGCTGCGTCAGCCGCTGGAAGATGGTTATGTGACGATCAGCCGCGTACAGGCATCGCTTACTTTTCCTGCTAATTTTATTATGTGCACAGCGCAGAACCCGTGTCCCTGTGGCTATCTGGGTGATAAAAAGCGGGAATGTTCGTGTAAGCAGTTTGAGATCGAGCGTTATCACCGTAAACTGTCGGGGCCTTTATTAGACCGTATTGATTTACAGGTGTATGTGCCGCGGCTGGAATACGCTGATCTGCAAAGCAGGGAAGCCGGTGAAAGCTCGGCCGTGATTCGTGAAAGGGTGATCAAAGCGCGTCAGCTGCAGTTGCTGCGTTTACAGGGTACTAATTTGTACTGCAATGCGCAGATGGGGAGGCGTGAGCTGAACAAGCACTGCCAGATGGAAGCTGCTGCAGAAAAGCTGCTGGCGAAGTTTTTTACGGCGTTGGGGCTCAGCGCCCGCAGCCACGATCGGATCATTAAAGTAGCGCGTACGATAGCCGATCTGGACGGCAGTGATATCATAACGGCCGCCCATCTGGCAGAGGCGGTACAGCTGCGGACAAGTTTAAATTCATAAAAAAACAAAAGATGTTTTTAGAAATAATGAGAAGCAGGCATGAGATAAAAGTTATCTCATGCCTGCTTCTTTGAGCGTTTTTTATACTGCGGTACCGTTATACTGGAAGATGCTGAAGCTCCAGTCGTTATTATATGTTCCGGAGAAACTTTCAGTCTTTTGATTTTCTTTGTTTCTGGCAATAATGTTGTATTTTTTGTCGTTGGATAAATGGGGGAAGTTAGTTTGCGTAGCAGAAAGACATAAGATTTTACTGGAATCATCATACCGGCCAAGAGCGATTGGGGTGCAATTCATTCCGTCGAATTTACTTTGGGGATTAGCTGACATGTCTTCTACTACAGATAAAATTTGATAATCAATATACATTTTTATTCCTCTTTTCTTTTTTGATATCAAGTATATGTGCACACTTACTTTAACCATATGATACTTGATATTATTACTACTATGGTGGATTTTACAGAGAAGAGAAAAATTTAGCCTAACGGCTGATTATCGCAGATAAATTCAATGAGTTTTTGTTCGTCGCCGTAGATTTGCCGGCCGCGTTTGGTGACGATGCCGGAATTTATAAAAAGCGGCTTTTTAAGTGAAAGTGGAATGATATTGTCAGAGGCCGTAATGGCTTGACGCATTAGAAAAGAGGAGGCTATTTGGCTGGAAATGAGGTTTTTGACCGTATGAAGCTGCGATGAATGCAGAATTACCTTAGGCGCTGTTAAAGCCTGCTGAAAATTTTGATAGATGAGGCGATTGACGAAAAAACCACCGTTAAGCAGTACCAGAGGTTCGTTGGCAATATCTTTGGTATCGACATATTTTTTCTGCGCCAGCGGATGGTCAGGATAGGTGCAGAAGCAGGCTTCGCTTTTAAAAAGCTTACGGTAATGCAGATTGGGTGAAAAGCTGTCGTCATAATTGGTGACGGCTAAATCAAGTTCTTCATTTTCTATCATACGCAGTGAATCTATGCCGCCTGCTTCTACTACTTCCAGCTCTATTTCAGGGTACAGATTTTTGAAATCGCGGAAAAGAGTTGGCAGCAGATGTACGCCGATTTGTAAAGGTACTGCCAGGCGGATGAGGTTTTTATTCTGTGCCATATCTTTGATATCGCGGTCAAGCTGCTGTAGGTTAGCCAAAATAGGAGTGATTTTACTTAACAGCAGGCTGCCGTCTTCTGTAAGCGAAAGTTTTTTGCCTTCGCGCCGAAAAAGGTTCAGCCCGCTTTCTTTTTCCAGATCGGCCATGGCGATGGAAACAGTTGGCTGAGAGATATGCAGACTGGCGGCAGCTTTAGTGATACTGCGCCATTTACAGACTTCATAAAAATAACGCATCTGTGTCAGTGTCATAGTTAGTCCTCCTTATTGTATATTATAACTCGTTTTATTATAGCATTGTTTAATAGCTAAAAACTATATTTATATTTAAAATTTGTATTTTACTTTATTGTTATCGTAGCGGATAATGAAAGCAGAGAAATAGAATGCTAAATGTGGTGTGAAAATTTACGGAGGTGGGGCAGATGAATATTGACCAAAAGTATTTTCCGGAATTCAAACAGCAACTTATCGATGTAGGTGACGGTATTAAGATCAACACTTTAGTTGGCGGCAAGGGCAGTGAAGCTATTTTACTGCTGCACGGGCATCCAGAGACACATTTGATCTGGCGGTTTTTGACGCCGGGTCTAACCGGGCGTTATACGGTAGTTATTACAGATCTGCGTGGATATGGCGACAGCAGCAAGCCTGAAGGACTTCCGGATCATGCTAATTATTCCAAGCGGGCTATGGGAGACGATCAGTTTACAGTTATGAGCAAGCTGGGTTTTGAAAAATTCCATGGTGTCGGTCATGATCGCGGGGCAAGAGTACTGCACAGGATGGTGATGGATCATCCGAAACGGCTGCTGTCTTGTACGATGATGGATATTTTGCCGACTTATGATATGTACCGTGATACCAGTCAGGAGTTTGCGACTAAATATTGGCACTGGTTCTTTTATATTCAGGGCAAAGGGTTCCCTGAAAGAGTGCTGGCGGCAGATCCTGAGTATTTTGTTAATTATAATTTGAATTTGAAGATCGGGCCGGCCGCTAAAAGCAGGTTCCCTAAGGAGATTTTAGACGAATATGTACGCTGTCTGCGCGATCCGATGACTTTCCATGGTATTTGCGAAGATTACCGTGCCAGTGCTACTATAGATATGGAGATGGATAAAGCAGATCGTGAACAGATCATTCAGGTTCCTGTTTTGGCTTTGTGGGGTAAGGACGGTGTTGTCGGTAAGCTGTGGGATGTTATGAGCGGCTGGCAGGAAAGGGCGGCTAATGTAGAAGGGTTTGCTGTAAATGAGTGCGGGCATTTTGTACCGGAAGAACAGCCGGAGGTAGTTTTAGAGGCGATGCTGCAATTTTTAGCCAAATATCCGGCTTGAATTTGTTGCGGTGCTAATAAAAGAAAAGAAAGAAGTGTAGCTTATGCATGCTATTGAAAAATTATTGGCAGAAAAAGCTGGTAAACATCAGGTCGCAACAGGCGAGATAGTTAATTGCGACGTGGATATTGCAGGAATCAACGATTTATATTTGCAGACTGTACGTTCCTTTTATGAAATGGGCGGTGAAAAGGTTTTTGATGCTGATAAGATCGTGATGTTTTTTGATCATTACGCTCCCTGTGCTACGATAACACAGGCTGAAAATCATAAGCAGTTCAGAAAGTTCTGTTTTGAACAGGGTATCGAAAAATTGATGGATATAGATCAGGGTGTCTGCCATCAGGTTTTGGCCGATAAAGGTTGGGTACATCCTGGAGAGATAGTAGTTGTCACTGATTCGCATACGACGACTCACGGAGCTTTTGGCGCTTTTGGGACCGGTGTTGGCGCTACTGATCTGGCGACGATTATGATTACTGGCAAGCTGTGGTTCATGGTACCGGAGATTTTCAGGATCAATCTGGTTGGTAAGCTGCAGCCGGGTGTTTTTGCCAAGGATATCATTCTGCATATCATAGGTGATCTGGGTGCAGATTACGGTGTTTATAAAGCGGTAGAATTTGCAGGACCTGTTGTAAATGGGTTGAGTATTTCCGAAAGAATGTGTATGTGTAATATGTCAACGGAGATGGGTTGTAAAACCAGCTATATCCAGCCTGATGCTGTCACTATGGAATATTTGCACAACTGTGTGGCAAGACCTTATAAAATTTATGAAACAGATACTGATTTTCAATATGCTGCGGAGCTTACGTATGACGTAAGTAAAATCAGGGCTCAGGTAGCGGCACCATCAAGTGTTGATAATGTTTTTGAATTGGACAAATATGCCGGCACTCCTGTTGACGAAGCTTATTTGGGTTCGTGTACTGGCGGTCGTCTGCAGGATCTGGCTGTAGCAGCACAGATCTTACAAGGCAGGCATATTCCTAAAACAACGAGGATGATAGTCGTGCCTGCTTCTAAAAAGGTAATGGAAGATGCAATGGAGCTTGGGTATATCCAAACTTTGATGCAGGCAGGAGCCACGATAACGGCTCCGGGCTGTGCCGCCTGTTTGGGAGTACACCAGGGGATGCTTGCAGGAGGAGAGGTTTGCATAAGTTCTACTAACCGTAATTTCCCCGGGAGAATGGGACATGTAGATGGCAGGATATTTCTGGCCTCTCCTGCTGCTGTGGCAGCTTCGGCATTAGAGGGGAAAATTACTGATCCGGCTGTATATTTGAAAACCGGCGACTGCGGGAATGGACGGTGATGGTAATGAAAACGAAAGTCAGGGGCAAAGCATTTGTTTTTGGGAAAAATATTGATACAGATCAGATTTATCCGGGTCGTTTTGTAGAATATACGGATGTAGAAGATATAAAAAAATATGCGATGTACGGCGCTGATGAGAGCTTTGTAAAAAACTTCGATCCGGGAGATATCATTGTGGCCGGAACTAATTTTGGCTGCGGTTCATCGCGTGAACATGCGGCAATAACATTGAAAGCAGTTGGTGCTGGAGCTGTACTGGCAGAATCTTTTGGCAGGATATTTTTCCGTAATGCTATTAATTTAGGCGTACCTGTTATTACCTGCAGCGAGATCACGAAAATTATTGCAGAGGGTGATGAAGTAGAGGTTGATATTGAGGCTGGAATAATCAAAAACCTGACTACGGGAGCAACAGCTGCAGCTGTTCCGATGTCGCCTTATATTATGAACATTCTGCAGAGCGGCGGGATCAAACCTATGATCAAAGCGATGCAGGAGACTAAAAAAAGTAAGAACCGGTGACGGCGCTGTAAAATTACAATGTAAAGATTTTTTTGAATTATAATTTGCAATGTATACACACAACTTTGCTGAAAATATGGTACAATAATAACTACCGTGTTAGACATGGTAGTTATTATTTGTTTTATGGGAAAGGATGACAACAGTATGCGTATCGTATTAACTATCGTTGGCAAAGACAAGGTCGGCATTATTGCTAAAGTAAGTAATATTCTCGCTGAGCATGGCGTAAATATCCTCAATATCAATCAAAATATTATGGAGGGTTTCTTCAATATGGTTTTGATTGCTGATATGACGGGTGCTGCTGTAAAATTACAGGATCTTAAGGATATCTTTACTGCTTTAGGCAGAGATATCGGCGTTGAGATCAGAGTACAAAGCGAAGAAATATTTACGGCGATGCACCGTATCTAGGAGGCTGTCTATGTTCACGATTAAAGATATCTTGGAAACTAACCAGATGATCACGCAGAACAACCTGGATGTGCGTACGATCACTATGGGAATCAGTTTGCGCGACTGCGGTCATCCTGATATAAAAGTAACGGCACAGAAGGTATATGATAAGATCACCAGGAAAGCTGAAAAGCTTGTTCAGGTCGGCGAGGAACTGGAAATGGAGCTCGGTGTTCCGATCATTAATAAACGTATTTCTGTAACTCCTGTTTCGATGGTTGGTGAAAGCTGCGACAGCAATGATTATGTTCCGCTGGCTAAAGCGCTTGATGAGGCAGGCAAAGCAGTAGGCGTTAATTTTATCGGCGGTTTTTCTGCCTTGGTTGATAAAGGTTATACCAAAGGTGATAGAAATCTTATTTGTTCTATTCCAGAAGCTTTGGCAGTAACTGATATTGTCTGTTCCTCTGTCAGTGTCGGTTCTACTAAATGCGGGATTAATATGGATGCAGTTGCGGAAATGGGCCGTGTAATCAAAATGGCAGCAGAACGTACTGCAGACCGTGATGCTATTGGCTGTGCAAAATTGGTTGTTTTCTGTAATGCAGTGCCTGATAATCCTTTTATGGCCGGAGCTTTCCATGGTGTTACAGAGCCTGAAACTGTCATAAATGTAGGTGTCAGCGGACCCGGTGTGGTAAAACATGCGTTGGAGGCAGTGCGCGGACAGGACATTGGCGCTGTAGCAGAAACGATCAAGAAAACTGCGTTCAAAATTACTCGTGTCGGCCAGTTGGTTGCACAGGAAGCCGCCCGTCGTCTGGATACGCAGTTTGGTATTATTGATTTGTCGCTGGCTCCGACACCGGCAATCGGCGACAGCGTTGCTCATATTCTGGAAGAAATAGGCTTGGAGAGCTGTGGCTGTCCTGGTACTACTGCTACTTTAGCTATGCTTAATGACGCCGTTAAAAAGGGTGGATTGATGGCTTCAAGTTATGTCGGCGGTTTGAGCGGTGCCTTTATTCCTGTCAGTGAAGACGCGGGAATGATCGCGGCTGTTGAACGCGGCAGCCTGACTTTGGAGAAATTAGAGGCCATGACCTGTGTTTGTTCCGTAGGGCTTGATATGATAGCCATTCCAGGTGATGTGACTGCTGAAACTATTTCAGCAATCATTGCTGATGAAGCGGCAATTGGAATGATCAACAATAAAACTACTGCTGTACGTCTGATACCGGTTCCGGGTAAAACTGTCGGAGAACAGGTAGAATTTGGCGGTTTGCTGGGATATGCTCCCATCATTGCCGTGAGCAAATTTAAGGCCGATGCCTTTATTGCCCGCGGTGGTCGTATTCCTGCACCGGTAAGGAGTCTGACCAACTAATGCGTAAACAACAACGTGAGGCAATTTTAGCGCTGCTGGAAGAAACTTATATGGGTACGGAAACAGCGCTGAACTATTCGACGCCTTTTGAATTGTTAGTTGCGGTAATTATGTCAGCGCAATGTACGGACGAACGTGTCAATAAGATTACAGCACGTATTTTCCCGAAATATAATACTCCTGAAAAAATGGGCGCACTTTCTCAGGAACAGCTGGAAGAAGAGATTCGTGACTGTGGACTGTTCCGATCGAAGGCTAAAAATCTGCTGGCAACCTGTAAAATGCTGACGGAAGAATATAACAGCGTTATTCCTGACACTGTCGAGGAGCTGATGAAGCTGCCGGGTGTGGGTAAAAAAACGGCTAATGTTGTCGCCAGTATTGTTTATAAGGTTCCGGCGATTGCGGTTGATACCCATGTTTTCAGAGTTTCGCACCGGTTGGGTTTAGCTAAGGGCGATGATCCGCTGGCAGTGGAGAAAGAGCTGCAGAAAGCCATTCCGAAGAATAAGTGGAGCGATGCTCATCATTGGTTGATCTGGCATGGCCGTAAGATTTGCAAGGCAAGGAAACCTTTATGCAGTGAATGCGTATTGATAGAATTGTGTCCATACAAGGAAAAGAATTTATAAAATAAAATTGCAGACAAGCCTGTAGTGCGACTGGCACACAGGCTTGTTGTGTTTAAGGAGCAGCCGTGCAGACAAAAGAAATGATTTTGCAAAAATATTTTGGTTACAGTGAGTTCAGAAGCGGGCAGTCAGAGCTGATAGAGCAAATTTTGAACGGACGTCCTGTTGTAGCTGTTATGCCGACTGGAGCTGGAAAAAGCTTATGTTATCAGTTACCGGCGTTGATGCTGGAGGGCTTGACACTGGTTGTTTCACCGTTGATTTCCTTGATGAAGGATCAGGTACGCAGTTTAGCGGAACATGGTGTAGAAGCGGCTTATTTGAGCAGCGGGATGAGTAAGCAGGAGTACGGTGCCGCCGTTTATGCTGCCCGTAATAATAAATGTAAATTGCTGTACGTTTCACCTGAACGCCTGCAGAATGAGCAGTTTAAGGCTTTTGCAAGTGAGCTGCAAATAGCGTTGGTCGTTGTTGATGAAGCACACTGCGTAGTACGATGGGGTGAATCCTTCCGACCGGCTTATTTGGCAATAAAGCCGTTTTTAGACGGCCTGCCGAAGGCTCCTGTTGTTGCGGCTTTTACAGCTACTGCCACGCCGGTTGTAAGACGTGAGATAAGTAAATGTCTGGGATTAGAGCAGCCGTTAGAACTGGTGACAGGTTTTGACAGAAGCAATCTTACATTTATTGTGGAAAAACCAATGGTGAAAAGACGTTTTTTGCGTAGCTGGCTGCCGGAGCAAAACGGCTGCGGTATTATTTATTGTGCAACGCAGAAGCAGACGGAAGAAGTATGTAATGACCTCAATGCCTGGGGCTATCCAGCAGGACGTTATCATGCTGGTTTAACAATGGAAGAACGGCAGCGGAACCAGAACGCTTTCATTAAAAATGAATTGCAGGTGATGGTGGCGACTAATGCGTTTGGGATGGGTATAGATAAACCTGATGTAAGGTTTGTCTTGCATTATACTTTGCCGCTTGATGTAGAAGGCTATTATCAGGAAGCAGGAAGGGCTGGACGTGACGGCTTGCCGGCAAAATGCGTACTGCTTTTTGAACGGCGTGACATAATGCAGCAGCGGCAGCTGCTGGAATATAGCTGTGAGCAGAGAGAAAGCAGTGCGGAAGACAAAAAGCTGTGGCTGACAAATGCTTACCAAAGGCTGCGTGATATGGAAAGCTATTGTTTTACCAGAGGCTGCCTGCGTAAATATCTGCTGACATATTTTGGACAGGAAACAAATGACAGATGTGGGAATTGCAGTAATTGCAGCGGCAGTAATTGAAGGTGCTTTGTGACAAGGCAGTGAACTTATTCGTTAATGGGCAGGGAATATTTTTTGAATGCAGAATATATTAATTAAGAATTTAAGCAGGGAGGGACCGTTATGAAAATCACCTTTTTAGGTGCCACAAGAATGGTTACAGGCTCTTGTTATTTACTTGAAATAGGCAGTAAAAAAATGCTGTTGGACTGCGGTATGTTTCAAGGTTCTAAAATGATTACTGCTTTTAATGAAAAGGATTTTGTTTTTGCGCCTAATGCTATTGACACAGTTGTGCTGACCCATGCTCATATCGACCACAGCGGGTTGATACCAAAGCTGATAAAACAAGGATATAAGGGTCCTGTACATTGTACGAAAACCACTTTAGAGCTGTGCACGATTCTGTTGCCTGACAGTGCTCATATTCAGGAATCTGATGCAGAGTTTGCCAACCGGAAAGGTTTGCGTGCAGGTAAATCTGTAGTAGAACCTTTGTATACTGTTGATGATGCGTATAAAGCTTTGCAGCATTTTCATACGCACGAGTTTGGTGAAATGCTTGAGGTTCTTCCGGGGGTGCAGGTTAAATTTAAAGTTGCCGGGCATATTTTAGGTTCGGCGATTGTTGAAGTTTTTGTTAATGAAGATGGCAAAACAACTAAGCTCGTTTTTACCGGAGATATTGGACAGCCTAATCAGCCGATTATCGAGGATCCGGAAGAAATTTCCGGAGCAGACTTTATAATCACCGAATCTACTTATGGCAATCGTGTGCATAAAGCCTATGACAAAGAAGCGGAGCTGTCTGAGATCATTAATGACACTGTGGCTAAAGGTGGTAATGTAGTTATTCCTGCCTTTGCTGTAGGACGTACACAGGTACTTCTTTATTATTTCCAGAAGCTTCTGCAGGAAGGTCGTATCCCGCAGGTACCAATCATTATCGACAGTCCGATGGCGAGCAAAGCTACTGCTATCACGCTTACTAATCCTCAGGAATATGACGAAGAAGCGCGGGCTTTGTATGAAATGCACGGTAACAGGCTTTTAGCGATTCCAAATCTGCGTTTCACGGCAACTGCGCAGGAATCACGGATGATTAACGAGATGCCAGGGCCTAAAATTATCGTTTCTGCCAGTGGTATGGCAGACGCAGGACGTATACTGCATCATTTGAAGCATAATCTCTGGCATGAAAACTGCTCTGTCATTATTGCCGGTTATCAGGCTGAGGGAACAATGGGACGTCGGTTGATAGAAGGTTCCAAGCAGGTTAAGATTATGGGCGAAGATATTAAGGTAAATGCCAAGATCTACAATATGAAAGGGTTTTCGGCACATGCGGACAAGGAACAGCTGCTTGAATGGTACGGTAAGATGAAACAGCCGCCGAAAGCATTTTTCGTTACACATGGTGAGTTTGATGCTGCCAGCAATTTCGCTGATGAGCTGCAGCGCCGTTTGGGTACAGCTGCTTATATCCCGCAATATGGGGATAGTGTCACGATAAATGGTACTGAATGGAATGTTACGACGTCGAATATCGTGACGACAGTTCCGGAAGTGGCGGCACTTAGAGAGTATTTGCGGCAGTTTGAGAGTTCTTATTTGCAGTATCGTACTAAAATTGAGCAGATCGTTGCTCGTGACGGTGATAAAGCAGCTGGTATACGCAAAAAGATGGAAAAAATCAGAAAATATGTGGATGACATGCTGTCATCGCTGTAGGGTTTTCAGTAAAGGAGTTTTTGAAAAATATGAATTATGTTAGTTTGTGTAAAAGATTGGCTGTTTGTACTGCTTTAGGTATAGCGTTATCCTTGCCGGTTGGAGCAGTTTGGAATACAATGCAGCCTCAGTTGGCTTATGCTGAAGAATACAGCAGCCTGCGTGGAAATATTATTGAAAATGCGTATCTTTTAGTTGGAACCCCTTTTAAAATGGGCGGCAGTTTTCCGTCAGAAGGATTTGATGGTTCCGGTTATGTGCAGTATGTTTTTGGTGAAAGTGGTATCGCGTTGCCGCGAACTGTTGATGAGCAATATGATGTAGGCAGGAGAATCGGAAAAGATGATCTGCTTCCGGGTGATCTGGTATTTTATAGCACTGATGGCCCAGGAGCGACCTTCTGCGGTATTTACAGCGGAGATGGTAAATTCATTTATGCCGGTACTAAAAATGGCGTAATTGAAGGTGAAGCGTTTGGTCCTTATTGGGATGAACGTTTTTATGGGGCCAGAAGGATCATTGATTGAGATGGTAGTTTTTATTTAGAATGATCAATAAAAAATACAGCCGCTTTTTGAAAGCGGCTGTATTTTTTTGTATTATGCCAAAGTAGTATAAAAACAATACATTTGTACAAGAAAAAACAGAAAGATAAAATAATTTTAAAAATATATTGACATAGTGTTAAGGTGTTGTTATACTTATTTCAATGTTTCGACAAATCATCAGGTTACAGGTTATGACTGGGAATGGACAGTGGAAGGCTTTCAGAAAGCCGGCGGTAGATGCGAGCCGGTAAGCGTGGAAATAAGTCCTCTCACCCAGGAACTCTTTTTCTGAGGGCGAATGTAGGGAAAAGCGCAGGGCTGCGTTAAAGGCCTCAGAGTATAATTTAGGGTGGTACCGCGTACTTAACGCCCCTATCGGCTATGCCGGTAGGGGCTTTTTTGTTGAATTTGTTGGGCAGCAAGGGAGGGGAATTTATGAACAAGCAGCGTAAAATGTTGCGTGAACGTCTGCTGAGGTCAGAGATTTTGGTTTTGCCGGGTGTTTATGATGCTTTGACGGCAAAAATTGCGGCAGAAGTAGGGTTTGATGCACTGGTTATGGGAGGTTATAGTATCGCTGCCTCCAGATTAGGGCAGCCGGATGTAGGTTACCTTTCGATGACTGAAATGGTGCAGGCTGTGAAATGTATTGTGGATGCCACAGAATTACCGGTATTTGCCGATGGTGATACTGGTTACGGAAATGCGTTAAGCGTACGGAGGACGATGCAGGAATATGAAAAAGCCGGAGCAGCTGCAGTGCTTTTTGAAGATCAGGTATGGCCTAAACGCTGTGGACATATGGTCGGTAAGCAGGTCATAGATGCATCTGAGCATGCGAAAAAACTGCGGGCGGCTGCTGATGCCAGAACTGACGAGGATTTTTTACTGATTGCCAGAACTGATGCGAGGGCTGTGAATGGACTGGAGGATGCTGTTGAACGCGGCAAATTGTATTTAGATAACGGCGCTGAAGCTTTGTTTATAGAAGCGCCGCAGGATATAAGAGAATTAGAAGCTGTTACGAAAGCTTTTCCAGATACCATACTGATAGCTAATATGATCGAAGGCGGCAGGACACCGAACCTGACTGCAAAAGATTTGGAAAATATAGGATTTAAAATAGTGTTCTGGCCCTGCAGTGCCTTATACGTCATTACGCAGGCTTTTAAAGAAGCAATGACAGTGCTGCATCAAACGGGGACGACTAAGGCCTATGAAGATAAAATGATGCATTTTACTGATTTTAACAGGTTTATCGGTCTTGATGATTATATGAAGCTGGAGAAACTCTATAAATAAAAAATTATGAGGTGAGAGTAATGAAAATGTCGCAAATGTTTAAAACTACTTTGGCTGCCGCTATGATTATGGCATTGGCAGTAACGGCCGGCTGCGGTGGGGGCGGAGATAAAAAATCTGCCGGCAGCGAAAAGGTGACTTTGAAACTGGCTCACAATTTGCCAACGGCACATCCGCTGGCCCAGGGAATGGAGGCTTTTAATAAAAAGCTTACTGAAAAATCCAACGGCACTATTACACTGAACATCTATCCTTCCGGACAGCTGTTCAACGATAAAAGTATGAATGACGCAATTATGTCTGGTGGCATTGATATGGGGCTTAATTCCACAGCAATGTGGTCAACTGTTATTCCGGCAATGGAAGTTTTTGACGTACCGTTTCTGTTCCCAAGTTATGAAAAAGTCGATCATGCCATCGACGGAGGCTTGGGTGATAAATTAGCAGGTGAATTGAAGAAGAAGGGTGTGCGTCCTGTGATCTGGGCTGATTATGGCTTTGTGCAGTTCGCTAACAGCAAAAAGGAAATTACTAAACCTGAGGATTTTGCAGGACTGAAGCTGCGTGGTTATGGTGAGCTGCCTTCAGAAACGATTAAAGCACTTGGTGCTTCTCCTGTAACTATGGGATCAGGTGAAGTTTATATGGCCATTCAGCGCGGTGTTGTTGATGGACAAACTTCTGGAACTACAGCTATGTATGACCGTAAAATGTTTGAAGTTACCAAATATCTGACTATTACTAATCATGCTTATCCTGAGTTTATTCTGGCGATGAATGAAAAATCTTTTCAAAAACTGACTCCGGAACAGCAAAAAATAGTAACCGACGCTGCAAATGAAGTGCGTGACGAACTGCGTAAAAATGCTAAAGCAGAGGATATGGCTGCTTTAGAGAAATTAAAAGAAAAAGGTATGCAGGTTTACGTTGTTCCTGAGGCTGAGCTGCCGGCATGGCAGTCTGCTACTAAACCAGTTTGGGATATTTTTGTTAAACATACTGGGGATCTTGGTAAGGAATTGATCGAAATATGCAGTAAACAATAGATAAATTCTTAATTGACCGCTGCCATAAGCGGCAGCGGTTTTTATTTTGGAAAAGAATGAGAGGAAAGAGACTTGAAAAGCGCGCTCGAGGTCTATGAAAAATTTTTGAACGCTATTACTAAAGCAGTTGGCGTCATTGCCGGCATTCTATTGCTGCTGCCGGCGTTGATGGTCTTTTATGAAGTTGTGATGCGAGGTTTGTTCAATGCGCCGACAGAATGGTCAATAGAACTTTCTGTATATTGTGTTTTAGTAGCAGGTTTTTTAGGGATGTCCGTTACTTATGCTGCTGGCAAGCACATCCATGTCGATATTGTTTTAAGCCATTTATCAGTACGTACCCGTTGTTATATCGAATTTTTTACAACTATTGTTGGTATTTTTTTCTGTGCCGTATTTGTAATGCAGTCTTTGGATATGGCATTGCTTTCATATGAGATGGATAATACTTCACCAAGTACTCTGCGAACTCCTATGTGGATTCCTCAGATGTCGCTGCCGATCGGTATGGGGCTGTTGCTATTACAGTTTGTACGTACCCTGCTTATAGATATTCAAAAAATCAGCAGCGGTGAATTCAGTAAGGAGGCGGAATAAGATGCTTGTTATTTTTACCGTTATCTTACTGGGACTTTTGGTTTTGGGACTGCCGGTAGCCTTCTCACTGGGAACGGCGGGACTTTTCGGTATGTTTGCTTTTATGGGCGGAGGATCTTCTTTGGCCCAGATACCGATTTTGGCTTACAAATCTTTGGATGATTTCGTGTTAACGGCTGTCCCGTTATATATTTTAATGAGCCAGATTCTTTTAACAGGCAAAGTTGGCAACGATTTATTTGAGCTGGGCAATAAATGGTTGCGTCATTTGCCTGGGGGGTTAGGTGTAGCTACAGTTTTTGCCTGTGCAATTTTTGCTGCGATTACAGGCTCGTCTGTTGCCTGCGCCGTTACTATTGGCAAAAATGACAAGGGAGATATCACCGCCACGGGACAGATAAAAGGGCAGGATTTTTCGGCTAAAATCAAAGGTGAAAAGGTAAAAAGCTTGGAGATATCAGGGGAGGTAAGCGTAAAATTCACATAAAAAAAGGTGCAGAGAAAATCTGCACCTTTCTTATGTATGGAAATGAATTATTTACCAAAGTTTGCGCAAGCGATAACGTTACCGTCCTCGTCCTCAAATCTGAGGTCAGCAATGTAGAAATCAGCCTGGTTTGGAATGCTCCATCTCATAAGTGAAACATACTGTGGTTCAGTTGAGTTTACAAATGTAGCGCCGTCCTTGATACCAGGTCTCATTGTAAGCTCATAGGAACCCCACTCAGAAGTCCACTCAGCCTCGCCGAAGTCATAGAGGTCGTTCCAACTGTTTTCACCTTCACCTGTTGTAGGCTGTGTAACGAATGCACCCATGAAGTTACCAGGAACGAGTGATTTTGTGCCGTCGTCACCTGTGAACTCGCCAACTGCCTTTGTAACTACGTCAGCCTTGATAGTGAAGATCTTCTCAAGATCAGCCTCGTGACCCTCAAAGAACTTCTCCATGTGGAACTTGATCTTAGGGATCTTGTAGTTGCCCTGATCGTCCTGATCGAGAACCTCGACCTTGAGCATTGGAACGCCTGCAAGCTCCTCAACAGAGAGGTTTACATGAGACTCATCGTTCTCGTAATCCTTCTCAGCGAAAGGTTCAACGATAGAAGCAACGTCCATATCCTTCTTGAAATATACAGAAGCCTCCTCATAGTTCTTCAGAGTAGCTGGCATTTCGGAAATATCCTTTGCAGCCTCACCCTCGGACTCTGTGCCGGAAGCGGCTGTTGAATCAGCTGTTGACTCAGGAGCGGCTGTTGTTGTAGTAGCCTCTGTTGTTGTAGCAGCTGTAGTTGTTGTAGTAGTTTTTGCCTCAGCCTTTGATGAAGAAGAATCATCAGAGCTGCCGCAAGAAGCGAACATAGCACTTGTAAGTGTAAGTGCAAGAGCGCAAGCTAAAAACTTTTTCATTTTAATAACCTCCGTTTAATTGTCATGCTATACACATAGCCTGACCTATATTTACTTTTGTATTATAACACAATCGTCACATATTTTCAATATACTATTTGCACAATTTAAGCGCATGATTTCATATGTTTTGCACAGAAATCGTTTACAAATTAGTGCAGGTTACACAAACGAACAAAAAAACAGAGCTTCCCGAATGACAGAAAGCTCTGTATAAATTCACTTATTCAAGTGTGTTATCTGTGAGAGATTACTTTCTCTTAGAGATAACGATAGCTGCACCAGCAAGTGCTACGCCAGCGAGTGCAAGACCAGCTGTTGCGCCTGTAGCTGCTACGTTGTCAGAAGCTGCTGCTGAAGAAGTAGCTGCTGTGCTTGTTGTGCCAGCCTTTGAAGATGTAGCTGCTGTTGAAGTAGCTGCTGCAGAAGATGTCTTAGAATCGTCCTTCTTGGAGTCAGTCTTAGAATCTGTGCCTGAAGCTGTTGAATCAGTTTTAGAGCTTGACTCCTCAGCTACTGGCTTCTTCTGAACTTCCTTCTTGTCCTTGTTAGAACCAGCCTCGTAGATAGCATTGCCGTCAGCGCCAAGAACCTTAACGCCTACAACGTCGATGCCCTTGAGGTCAGCTGCCCAGTTGTTGATACCAACTGCTGCATAACCCTTTTCCTCATCGTCAACTGCGTCAAAGAGAGGTGTATCGCCCTTGTATTCAAGAACGTATGTACCTTCCTCGTCTGTTGTGTAGCAGAGTGTGTCCTTTGGCTTATCATCTTCAACCCAAGAGCCGCCAGCCCAATCCTTAGCGTTCCAGCCGTTCTTTGTGTCGTTGAAGTTGATGGATCCGCCGCCGCCGATCGTGTTCCAGTCGTTGTTGTCAACCTTGATAGTGAAAGATGCACCGTAAACAGCTGTGATATCAGTGATACCGTCCTTAACTACGTTGCCCTCAGACTCATCGCCTCTGAAGAAAATTGCAAAAAGGTCATCCTGTGACTGTCTGCCGATTGCAAGAAGGTCATCGCTTACGTTGAGCTTTGTGCCTGCTGCTGATGCTGGGATCATTGCCATAGAAGCTACGATAGCTGCTGCTGACATACCAGCGAGAATCTTAGAAATTTTCATCGTTATTCTCCTCCATATGAATATAGTTTTATGAATTGTCATTCAATTCTAGTCTTATTATAGCAGACTTTCTCCCTAAAATCAAGGGGTTTTCACTTTTTTTATTCCAAAAAGTGTTGAAATTTCTAACAATATTGTCATACTTCTTTTGTGCATTAATCACAGAAAACGTTATCATTTCTTGTATTTTACAACAAATGTCTGTCCTATCTGTCGTTGAATCTCTGCAGGAATTGCTTTGTTCTTTCGTTCTGGGTCTGACCGAAGACTTCCTCCGGAGTACCCTCCTCCACGATATAGCCGTCGTCCATAAAGATCACATGGTTTGCCACGTCACGGGCAAATGCCATTTCATGGGTGACTATGACCATGGTCATTTTCTCCTTGGCAAGCTCTTTTATTACCTTTAATATCTCCCCTGTCAGCTCAGGATCAAGGGCGGAGGTAGGCTCGTCAAAGAAAAGTATCTGCGGTTTCAAAGCCAATGCTCTTGCGATAGATACACGCTGTTGCTGACCGCCTGAAAGCTCACAGGGATAAGACTTGCCTTTAGTTTCGAGTCCCATTTTTTTCAGAAGCTCTTCGCAGTTGGCTTTTGCTTCCGCCTTTGGCTGTTTAAGGACATGGAGAGGGGCTTCCATTATATTCTGATTTACAGAAAAGTGCGGAAAAAGGTTGAAGTTCTGGAATACAAGACCTATTTTCAGGCGGATATCCCTGAGGGTCTTAGAGGGCGCATACACTGCCTTGCCATTTTCTGTATGGAACATATTCACGCCGTCAACGTTTATCTCTCCGCCGTCTGCTTTTTCAAGCTGGTTTATACAGCGCAGAAGCGTTGATTTACCGCTTCCTGACGGACCTATTATTGCGACTACCTCGCCCACCTCAACGTTAAAAGAAATATCTTTGAGTACCTTAAGGCTGTCAAAGCTTTTAGAAATATTTTTCACTTCAAGAATAGCCATATGAGTTCTCCTTATTTATAATAGTCGAATTTCTTTTCGATAACGGCAAATGCCACCGTCACGATAGCGTTGAGTACGAAATAGAATGCGCCTGCGATAAAAAGCGGTGTTATTGAGCTATACAGGTTCATCTGCTGTTTTGCCTTCATTGTTATCTCAGCGAATGCGATGACGTTTGCGAGAGAGGTATCCTTTACAAGGACGATGACCTCGTTCGATGTGGCAGGGATAACACGCTTTGTGACCTGCGGCAGGATTATTCTAAAAAATGTCTGCATTTTCGTCATGCCGAGCATTGAAGCCGCTTCGTACTGTCCCTTTGGGATAGCCTCGATACCGCCTCTGAATATCTCTGCGAAATACGCCGCATAGTTAAGGACAAATGCCGTAACAAGGGCGATAAACATATAGTTCTCGTTGTTTTTTATATTGGTAAGCACGTCATATACACCGCCTGTTTTGCCCTGCTTTGCAGCACTTGCGATAATAAGCGGTACTGCATAGTAGATAGCGATTATCTGAAGCATGAGCGGTGTGCCACGCATGACAAGTATATAGAGATTTGTCAGCCACGAGATAGGCTTGAAGCGGCATTTTTTCAGCATTGTCACAAGCACTCCCACAGGTATTGAAAGCACGATGGTCCATGCGAAAAGCTTCAGTGTATTAGGCAGGAACTCCAGCAGGATCTCCGTGACCTTTTTTACTTCCTCAAAAGTCATAAATATTCATTCCTTAACAAAATATTACGATAACACGTCACCGTATCAGTGTATTAATACATTATACTACATATTTTGCGACTTGTCAAACGGAAAGAGTGAGGAATGAGGAGTGAGGAATGAAGGTATCGCCTGCGGCGATGATTTTTTCATTGCGAACTGCGTTCGCACAATTAACTCACTAATGGTCTTATTAACTTACCTCTTGGAGTACCTCAAACCACAGCTATGCTAATTCCTCATTCCTAATTCCTCATTTGTCACTCCTCACTTTAAATCAGTTCTCTTCGTTCTTTAAAGCCAAAACCGCTTCACGGACTTTCGCCATAAGCTCTTCGGGGGTTTCGCCATTAGGATAAATAGGCTCACCGTAAACGACTTTTACTTTATATTTGCTAAGACGCTTCCAGTTGAAAAGCCTTGGGAGCTTTCTGTCTGGTGGGAATATCTCGTGTCCGCCTTTGATGTAGGCTG
>ERZ791741.429-NODE-429-length-38640-cov-7.918751_pt1 | contig 38640 bp, 62 predicted proteins | sample MGYA00510040_ERZ791741 | MGnify/ENA primary metagenome ERZ791741 (study PRJEB30046, sample SAMN00791960) | human gut metagenome | study: EMG produced TPA metagenomics assembly of the A metagenome-wide association study of gut microbiota in type 2... | reverse complement strand
CCTTTACTCCTCCTCTCCTTACTCCTTTCATGGCCGCAAAAGTAATCTAAAAATGCCGGCCGATTTTTCGGCCGGGCCCGGATGGATTTTGCGCAGAGCAGAAAGACGACGGCGGAGCCGCTAAGACTCCGCCGGCCGCACCGGTACCTGGATCTCCATCAGCGTCTCGTCGGGATCGCTGGTGAGGGTGACGTCAATTTTGTAGAACTGAAAAATCATTCCATTCAGGACCCAGCCATGCTCCGCCATATATGTATGCAGGCGGGCAAAGGAGGGGTGGTATCGCTCCAGCTCGCCTCTGCGGTAATTCATACACAGGTAATCCCCCGGGGGTATCGTGCGCTTATGCTCGGACTCAATGGCGTCACGCTCCACAAAGATCATGGGGACGGCGGGAATATAATCGTCGCTGGGCTCCAGCAGGTGCCAGTCCGCGTAGACGCCGATACGGTCGCTGGCCAGGATGGGGGCCACCTCGTCCAGGTAGCGCTCCAGCCGGGTGAAGGCAAAGGCGTGCTCCCGGGAGCCGCCGGCAGGCTCTCCGAAGGTAATCATATACCGCTGGGGAAAGGCGCGGCAGAAGACCTTGTCCACCGGCGGGGGCGGGGTGATCTCACTCAGAAAGTGGAGCTTGCGGCGCAGAATTTCGCTGAGAAGCTGCTGTTTGCGGATCTCCTCCTCCAGCAGCTCCAACTGATGGAGGAGAAGCTGGTGGGATTTCCTCAAATTGCGGCCCGAAAAATAGTCGGTGATGTCGTGGATGGACATGCCAAGCTGCCGCAGTTCCTTGATGGTGCCGAGTTTTTCGTATTGGCGGATGGAATAGTAGCGGTAGCGGGTTTGGGGATCTACATAGTCCGGTGTGATCAGTCCAATACGGTCATAGTACCGAAGCGTTTCGCTGGTCACTTGCCGCAGCTTCGCAAGCTCTGTGATGGACAACAGATTTTCCTTGATGGGACTCACCCCCTGCGCGGATAAGACATTCTATCACAGGCGGCCGGACCTGTCAAAAGGCTCTTATATTAGTGAAATTAAATAAAAATAGCAAATAATTACTGTGAGAATAAAACAAAATGCTGCACGAGAGAGAAAGATGCATTGACTTTTGTGTAACACAAAGGTATATGCTCGTTACAGACGGAAAGAGCGGCCCCCCCTGGCCGCACTTTTTCCTCAGACTCAGCGCCTCACTGCGGCAATTCCACTTTGTTAAAACAGAGAACAAACGGAGGGCTTTATTATGCAGGAAAATAATATGTCCGTTTTTGGCACCGTGATCCGCAACGAAGAGATTGCCGATTTCATGCGCCTTCTGAATCTGGCGCGCGAAATCTTCAAGCAGGAGCTGACGGTGGTGGAGATCATGCCGGGCGGCCTGACCAATAAGAATTTCCGGGCCGTGACCGAAGACGGCACCCAGATTGCCATCCGCCTGGCCGGACAGGGTACCGCCAACTATATCAACCGCCCTGGTGAAAAGCACAATGCCGGTGAGATCGCCGGACTGGGCATTGCGCCGGAGATCTATTACTACGATCCCAAGACGGGTTCACAAATTGTTGAGTACATTGATGCGCCCACCATGCACCCCGTGGACTTTCAGACCCGGGACGAGGTACTGGTCAAGGCGGGAGCGGTCATGCGCCGCTATCACGACAGCGGCCTGGAGTTCAAGACCTCCTTTGATCCCGTCGCCAAGATTGACGAGTACAAGGCCATCCTGGACGAGCACAACTACGGGAAGCGCTACGAGGGCTGGGAGCGCATGGTGGAGGCGCTGGAGTGCATCCGCGCCGCCTACGCCAAGCAGCCGCCCCGCCGGGTGCCCTGCCACAACGACGCGCTGGCGGAGAACTTCATGCTCCAGGGCGAGCAGATGCGGGTCATCGACTGGGAGTACGGCGGCATGAACGACGGCTACTACGATATCGCCTGCGTCTGTGTGGAGAACCCCCTGGACGCCCGCTGCGAGGATGTGTTCTTCCGCGCCTACTGCGGCGGCGAACCCAGCGAGGAGGCCAAGGCCCGCCTGCTGATCAACAAGTTCCTGGTGACCTCCCACTGGTCTACCTGGTCGCTGGTTCAGATCTGCTACGGCAAGGACGCGGACTTCTACTGGGAGTACGGCCGCACCCGTGCGGTTCAGGCATGCTCCTTCCTGGACGACCCCAGCTTTTCCCGCAGCCTGACCCTGCTGGGCGGCTGACGGGCAGGAGGGGCAGCCCATGGAATTCATCGGAACGCTCATTACCTATCTCATGATGGCCTGCTGTGTCGTCGGCGGAATCTCCTACATTGTCAATGACCAGTCGGAGCTGGGCCGGGCCTTTCAGGACGGCCTGCACGCCATGGCGAACATGTTCATCCCCATTTGCGGGCTGATGGCCTCGGTTCCCTTCCTGAAAGTCTTCATCTCCAAGGTGTTCGGGCCGGTATTCGCCCTCTTTGGCGGAGATCCGGTGGTAGCCGCCGCGATCATCATGCCGCCGGACTGCGGTTCCTTCGCCCTGGCCACCGAGATCGGCCAGAGCGCGGATCTGTTCCCGGTGATCATCGCCATCGGCTTCATGTGCGCCTCTACCATCGCCTTCAACGTCCCCATCGGCCTGTCCATGCTGGACAAGGGGGATCACAAATACCTGGCCCTGGGCACCATGAGCGGCTTCCTCTCCGTGCCCTTCGGCGTGTTCATCACCAGCGTCATCGTGATGTTTACCCACCCGGCCATCCGTTCCACCTTCTCCAGTGTGGGCGAGCCGGATCATGTGGTGATGCTGACCCTGGGGATGCTCCTGCGCAACATGATCCCCCTGGTGGTCATCTGCGTGCTGCTGGCCCTGGGGCTGAAGTTCTTTCCCAACGGGATGGTCAAGGGCTTCATGGTGTTTGGAAAGCTGATGACCGGCGCCCTCACCCTGGTGGTGGTGGCCTGCATCCTCCAGCACTACACCGGCCTGTTTACCGACATTCTGGGCGTCGGCTGGGGCTTTGATCCCATACTGGCCGACGAGGAGAACACCTTCCGGGCCGTGGAGCTGCTGGGCACCATCGCCATGATGCTCACCGGCGCCTTCCCCATGGTGACGCTGATCCGCCGGTATTTGGGCAAGCCCCTGGAAAAGCTGGGCCGTCTGGCCGGGCTGGAGGCCAGCGGGAGCGTGGGCCTGGTGGCCTGCCTGCCCAACGGCCTGGCGATGTTCCCCTTTGTAAAGGAGATGCGCCCCCGGGACAAGGTGGTGTGTATGGCCTTCCTGGCCTGCGGCGGATACAGCCTGGGGGACTTCCTGGCCTTCAACGTCAATTTCCAGCCCAATCTGCTGGTTCCCGTGTTTGTGGGGCAGATCTGCGGCGGCATCATCGGCATCCTGTTTGCAAAGCTCCTGGCGGTTCCGCAGGTGCGGGCGCTGGAGCGGGAGACGGCAGTGTGAGACACGCGGGGCGGGCCTTTTCGGCCCGCCCCGCGTGTTGTGGTTCTCCGTCTTGGGCAGCAGAAACGGGCATTCATCTGGATGCCAGCGTTCTCAAAATTCAATGCAATTCAGATATTGCAAAGTCTCGATGAACCAACTTGAAGCATGTCCGGGCCTTTGCGGGCCGCGCCGTCCCCAGCATGAAAATGCGGAAAGGGGAGCCGTCCTCCGGGCGGTGAAGATCAAAATAAAAAGGACATCCTGACGGATGTCCTTTTCTGGTGGAGACGACAGAACTCGAATCAGTTTGTTTTTTAATCCTCTCGCCTTAGAGCCGCAATGTATATAGTTTAGCCAGTTTTTCGACTTCCACCACTATTCCCACCAGTGCCATCTAAGAGCGCAATCCCGCTATGCAACACTGTTGCATCTGTATGTGTATAAATATTAGCCGTTGTTTGGATGTCCGAATGCCCCATAAGTTCCTTTGCTACATTAAGCGGAACACCTGCACGTTGTAGATCTGTGCAAAAGGTATGCCTCAGGCAGTATGGGGTCAAATCCTTTGATACAGGGCCTAGCGTCCCCAGCTCCTTGCGGAAGCTTTTCCATGCCCTGCGCATGGCGCTCTCAGTTTGGATAACCCCATTTTGGTTCGGAAAAACCAGGGCGAACGGTTCGCCTTTTGCCTCCTTAAGCCGCCAGCCGAGATCACTATGGATGGGGATGTCCCGTATACCTGAACTTGTTTTCGGGCCTTTTACATCTCTGGAGCCGCTCTCTTTCGCTGTGTGGACGTGTATCTCGTTATGCTCGAAATCTACATCTGACCAAGTAAGGGCTGCCGTTTCTCCTGGTCTCATACCAGTATATAGTAATGTGAGCACCCATAATCCGGCCCGATGGTGCTCAGCAACAGCCAAAATGGCCTTGCGCTCGTCCTCAGTGATAGAGCGTCTTTTCCCCTCGTGATAGGTGGGCAGCTCCAGTAGCTCGGCGGGATCGTATGGGATAAGACGGGATTGCCTGGCCCTGCGGAACATCTCCTGCAACACCATGCGCAGTTTTTTTACATGGGATGCAGAGCGCCCGGCCTGCCCGTTAAGGATGCGCTGGAGGTGCACGTCTTTAACATCCTTCAATTTCAAGTGACCAATAGCGGGCTTGATATAGTTATCGTACTTTTCATCGTACATTTTCAACGATTTAGCTGTGAGCCCTTTTGGCTCCTTGTAGAGCTCCAGCCATTGCTTATACCAGGCGTTGACAGTCATGGAGCCGCCTACGGTTTCCTCACCGCGCTTTGCGGCGGCCAGCTTGTCCGCTAGCTTTTGCAGTGCCTCCAGCTCCGTTTTCCCGGTAGCTTCATACTTTTTCCCATTGTAGCGAGCCGTTTTTCTGATGTAATCCATTGACTTTACCCCCCATTCTGGTAAAATAGAGGGGTGATATGGCGGCCAAACCTTATCACCCCTATGTGAGCCGTCCCTGGTGTTCCAGCACCGGGGGCGGTGTTTTTATTGCGCCTTTTTCAGTTTCTCCATTTCACGATTCAGCTTCTTCACCATAGCCTCCAGGGCGGTGATCCGAGTGTCCATGACCTCCATATCGTCCAAGCGCTCCAGTTTCTCCAGGATGGCGCTCTGGCCCTCTGCGAGCAAATTAAACCGCTTTTCAAATTTGGTTTCCATCATCATTACGGTGTTTTTGGTGATGCGCTGTTCAGCGTCCGCGATAATGGATTGGATTGCCTGCAAATCTTTTTCGTCCAGCATGCATAAAACCTCCTCGGGATTTAGTTATCAATGCTTTAATGCAGAGCAAATAGCTCCTGCTATCAGCGCTGCTGCAATCAAAAGGCCACATACTGCTGCGCCTATATTTGAAGGGATACAGCCAAACCCACCCAGCAAAAGAACAATAGTTAAAACGATATACCATGCACGCTTGTAAAAAGGTTTATATGGCTTTTGTATGGGGGCGTGCTCAGCAACCGAAGAGCGGGCGCTTTTTCTCTTGTGCTTTCCACCTATGCGGGAGGTGTAGGACATACCTGTACCAGGCGCAGAAACTCTCGTCGTTACTCCGGTTTTTGTGTTAATAGACACGCCACCAAACTTATTCCCAACACTGATCCCTGTGCTTTTCTTCCCCAGATTGAGCTTTACTCCTGGAGCTATTTTTATGCTCTTCCGAAAGCGGAATCCCATAAAATCACCTTACCTTACACATTTCTCGCAAGGAGTAAGGCCCATATCGGTAGCAGTCTGCATCGGCACTTCAAAATAAGTTCCTCCGTTGCACGTGCTATCATAATGGTACTTTTCGCCTGTCCGGGTGATATAAACCGGCCTTTCGGCGGCGGGAGTATCCAGGGTCACGGTAGACGTAGCACCATCCCATCCCACCTCTAATCCAAGCGTATCAGATACGGCGCGAACAGGGAGATATGTAGTCCCATCAATGGCAAACGGCTCTACAGCTTTCCCATTAGCGTCTACAAGAGTTACCCGCTTACCATCTAATGTAACTTTGATATCGTTGTAATCAAGAGCTACTGTTTTCTGTCCAACCGTAGCCGCCGCAGACCCAACTAACCCTACAACAGTAGCCGTAACGATGCAACCGGACACAAAACTTTTGATATTTCCCTTCATAATATATTCCTCCTCCTATCACCGCCCTCCAGCGGTTTGGCTACTAAAAATACAATTCTGTTTCTAGATTCCCATTCTGTTTGGCAATCGTAGGTTGATGTACCATATCATAAACACAGTCCAATAATCCGTTCTTCTCCAACGAAGCAATCTCTTGGCATATAGAAAATAAGCTGCCACAATTTGGTGATAACACATATTGCTTAAATAGAACTAACGTTCTATAATGATAAACAAGGGGAGCAAAATTCCCGACCAAAATATTGGTAAGGTACAAATTGGGAGGAGGGCGCGAAATGACGCCAAATGGAGAAAAAGTTGAAATGCTTAAAAAAGAAATTGAACTTGTCATGGAGCGGAACAGAAATGAAACATATCTGAAATCACTCCTTACGCGCGCCCTCGTCCTCGAAAAACTACATAATAAGTGATAAAAAAGGCTCCGGGAAACCGGGGCCTTATTTTTTTGTAAAGCCGTCTATCAGTTTTCTGATGGCGGCTTTTTCGTCGTCTTCCATAAACCAATATGCCTTAATAATCCGCTTAATCAGATCATCATCAGACATGTGGATCTGCTCCATGACTTCGAGGAATTCCTCGTCCTCGTCCCTCTGGATATGGGGATCTCCTTCCCCGGTACGTAGCCAGAGCTCGGAGATGTTAAATTCACGGCAGATGTCGGCAATGGTGCGATCGCTAGGAATGCAGTTTGGATCTTTTCCTAATTTGGAAATGTATGCTGGAGTAACGTTAATTTTACGGGCAAAATCACTTTTGTTTCCGCCCTTTTCTTCAACCACTTCCATAATTCGCTCAGCTATGGTTTTCACTATTTACACCTCCTACTCTGTACAACGAAGTATATCATGGAGATAATCAAAATGCAAGAGAAAAATTCAACTGGGTTGAAATAAATGCTTGACATTTAAACTTGGTTGATATATTATTGTACCAGGTTGAAAGCTTGTCAGGAGGTGAAACTATGCATGTGAATTTGGAAAACCTGGCCGATGCCCAGAGTATTGCCGACAACCTGGCCCTTCTCCCCAAAGAAGCGCTCCTCTATATCGCTGGATATGCTGAGGGGCGGCGGGACAGGCCCGCACGGAAACGCAAGAAGAAAGATAGCACCAATGGAGAAAAAGAAGCCCGCCCGTGACGGGGCGGGGCACGAAAGGAGGTGAGCGGGGTGAAGATCATCATCGAAGCTGATTCGAAAGAAATTGCTGACCTCGTACTTACACTACAAAGCCAGCGGAATCAAGATGAAATTACTAAGAACTATACGATAGATATCTTTGGAAACAAATACCTCGATTACGAAAGTGGGGGCCGGGGATGTTCCAATGGATAGCTTTAGCTTTTGCGGCGCTTGAAGCAGGGTACATATTTATTTGTTGGTTCTTTGATGAGGAAATAAATGCGACAACGGTTTCTGTGCTTTCCGCAATAACGATTTTTTGGATAGCAATGCATTTCCTTGTTTCATAAATTTAAGAGCACAACAAAAAGCGCCCCGGCCAGTGCACCACCACCGACCAGGGCATGACACCACGTATCGTAGCTACGAGGTATCGGAGACAGTATATCACATCCTCCGGCCTCTGGCAAGATTGGAGGATTTTTTATGACCAAAGATGGACAGCTCAACGAGAGCAGCACGAAGCGGGAGATTGAGAACCGCTTCACCAATGCACGCCGCGTCATGGACGACCTATGCCGGGCCTATTATGGGATGACTTGGGACGAGCATGAGCGGTTACATGGGAAGGAGGAGAACGCAAATGAACGCACAGAGCGCAATCAGCCGTGCGATTGCTGAGAAACGGCGGCTAATGTTTGAACGCCACGGTGGAATCATGTCCTCCACAGATGTGGCGCGGGAGGTAGGCTACTGCCCGCGGGCATCCAGCGGCGACCGCTGGGCGGCGGAGCATGATATACCCGCAATCCGCATGGGGCCTCGTAAGCGGGGCTATGAGACAGATTTGGTGGCAAAGGCCATCGTGCAGGGGAGGGGAATGGTATGAGCAAGACAAGATATGAGCGCCGCCGGGCCCGCCGGGAGGCTGTGAGTGCAGCAGTGTTTGCCGCCTGCATCGTGATAGCCTGCGGGCTGCCGAACTGGGTGGAGTGGATTTTATGAACCGCTATCTGATTACGAGCGTTGCGGCTCTGTTCCTCTTGCTGGCGCTGGTTGCACTAGTTGAAATCATCTGGGACCAGGAGCCGGAGCAACCGGCCATTGAGACCCCGGCGGCAACCACCACCCCGTCCCCCACGCCCACCGGCCCGCTCACCATCCAGATCACCGGACTGGAGGGCGCGGAGAGCATCGACGATGTGTGGGCGGTCATAGAAATCCCACATTGAGGAGGGAGCAAAATGGACTTAAAAAAGATTTTGGACGAGCATCTCCTTTGGCTGAATGGAGAGGGCGGCAGCCGTGCCGACCTGAGCGGTGCCAACCTGAGCGGTGCCGACCTGAGCTTTGCCAACCTGCGCGGTGCCGACCTGAGCGGTGCCAACCTGTTCGGTGCCAACCTGAGCAATGCCAACCTGAGCTGTGCATCTATGGATCAAATGATATGGGATATTCATACAGTTTTTTACCCGCTGCAATGCCCAGATTCCGGTTCTTATATCGGCTATAAAAAGGCAAGTGGCCTTGTTGTGGAGTTGGAAATCCCCGCAGATGCACGCCGGTCCTCCGCTACTAGCCGAAAATGCCGCGCCAGTAAGGCCAAGGTATTGAGTATCACAGATATCAACGGAAATCCTGCTGGCGGCCAGGTAAAGAGCAATTATGATCCGGACTTTGTTTATACCATAGGGGAAACCGTTGAAGTGTCTGATTTTGATGATGACCGCTGGAACGAGTGCTCTACTGGCATTCATCATTTTATTACACGGGCGGAAGCCGTTATTTACGAATAAAAGCGCCGCTCCCCGGTGTGCAAGACCGGAGGGCGGCAAGGGAAACATTTGTTTATTTACATTTTATGACGATTAGAAAGGAAAGTCAAATGAAATTGTATCAAAAGCGCAATGGAAATATGTCCAATCAGGACTGGCTTGACCTTGGTACGCTTCTTCTTAAGCTGGGCTATGTAGTTTCCATAGGAAAGGAGAAGCAAAGCGGATCTATGTACCGTTCTTATATCGAAATACAGGGAAACGGACTGGAGAAGGAGGAGCTGTAATGCACATCCCATTGTATGACAGCCAGACGACTCCGGCATCTGCTTATTGCGAGAAGTGCCGCCAGGAGGTCTACCACGGCGAGGCCCGGTTCCAGTGGGAAGGGCGGTGGCTCTGCCCGGACTGCTTCCGGGCCGCAGTCAACAAGGCCCTGCGAGACAGCCCGGAGCAGGTGGCGCTGGAGATGGGGCTGGAAGTGGAGCGGTACGTATGATGGAAAAAGTCATTGATATCACCGGATGGGTTGAAAAGGGGGCGATTACATGAAAGTAAATTGTGTTTCTTACTATGCCACCGGCAAGGCAGAAGTCAAAGTTTACTTTCCTTAGCTTAACGGCATGACAGTCTGCCAGTGGTGCCCCTACATCCAATACCGGGAGGGCCTCAAGCGCCACCAATGCGCCCTCACCGGCGAATTTCTGCCGTACCCGTTTGACGGGATGGGGAACGAGTGCCCGATTACATTTGATAAGGAGGACAAGCAACATGAGTTTGACAGTTAAGGAGACCAAGGGCGGCGGCAGTGCCCCCATTGAGCCCGGAGCGTACCCGGCCCGCTGCGTGGGCGTAGTCGACCTGGGCATCCAGCACAACGACTTCAACAACAAGGATCAAGAAAAGGTGCGGCTTATTTTTGAGCTGCCCACGGAGCGCGTGCAGGTAGACGGTGAGGACAAGCCCCGCTGGCTTAGCAAGCCCTACACCGCCTCCCTCCATGAGAAGTCCACCCTGCGCCATGATCTGGACGCCTGGCGCGGTAAGCCCTTTACCCAAGAAGAGCTGGCCGGGTTCAATCTGGCAAATGTAATCAACGCCCCCTGTTTACTTACCGTGGTCAACCAGGAGGGCAAGAATGGCGGCACCTACGCCAAGATTGCCGGTATCTCCAAACCGATGAAGGGCATGGAAGTGCCACCCCTTGAAAACGAGCCGATCCAGTTTGATATGGACGCCGAGGACGCCGAAGAGACCCTGAAGTTGCTGCCCACCTGGATGCAAGATGAGGTGCAGAAGTCAGTCACATGGAAGGCGAGGATGTCCGGCCCTTTTGAGGATGCCGACGAGGACGGCGAGCTCCCGTTTTAAGGGGGCCGCCGCCCTATGGAATACATTAAAATCCCTATAATCTGCGCCGACGCCATTTTGGCCCTCGGAGAAGCGGAGTGTGGCCGGTTGCTTATGTCCCTTCTGGAATACAGTAGGGGCGGAGGTACGGTTGAACCCCGTGGTGCTGAGAAGTCAATCTATCTAATTTTGAAAGCGCAGATGGACAAGGATACAGAGACAGGGCGGAAACGTGCGGAGAACGGGCGGAAAGGCGGCATAGCAAAGTCCAGCAAATTAAAGCAAAATCTAGCAAGCGATAGCATGCCCCCTTCCCCGCTTCCTTCTCCCCCCACACCCCCCATATCTATTCCCCCATCCCCCAAAGAAAAACCCCCTAAAGGGGGTAAAAAGAAAGTCCCCCCAACGGTGGAAGAAGTCCGCGCCTATTGCCAGGAACGGGGGAACGGCATAGACCCGGAGGCCTTTGTGGACTTCTACGCAGCGCGGGGGTGGAAATACGGAGCAGGGCGGCCCATTGTAGACTGGAAAGCCGCCGTGCGGACCTGGGAAGCCCGCCGAAGGGCGGAACAGCCAGCCACTACGGAGACATACCGCCCACGGGCCTACCACCTGGAGCGGGACGAGGATGGGCAGGAGGTTGTGGTCTATGACGATTGACGCGCTGGAGGCGGAGAGTGCGGTATGCGGCTCTATCCTGCTGGACGACGCCTGCCTGCCCGAGGTGCTGGAGCACCTGACAGAGGCGGATTTCGTGCTGGAGGCGAACCGGGCGATTTTTCGGGCGGCGGTTGAGCTTTACCGGCGCGAGGAGCCGGTAGACCCTGTGAGCATCCGGGCGGAGGCCAGGGGTGCAGTCAGCGACGCCTACATGATGGAGCTGATGCAGGCCACCAACACGGCGGCCAACGCCGGGATTTACGCGGAAGAGACCCGGCGGGCGTCCATGCGGCGGAGCCTGGTAGCCCTCGGCCAGGAGCTGGAGCAGCGTGCGTCTACCCTGGAGGACACCCCCAGGGAGCTGATTTCCGCCGCACAGCGAGAGCTGGAGGCCATTGAGGCTCAGGACACCGCAAGGGAGCTGGCTACCTCCGGGGATACTTTGCTGGCCTATTACCGGCACCGGGAGCGGGTGGATGCCGGTGCCGGCGGCTACGTCCCTACGGGCTACCGGAGCTTAGACCGATTGCTGGGCGGCGGCCTGCTGAACAGCGGATTTTACATTCTGGCCGCCCGGCCCGGCATGGGCAAGACCACTTTTGGGCTGGCTGTGGCGGATCAGGTAGCCCAACAGAATGGGCCAGTGCTCTTCGTGTCCCTGGAAATGGATGAGGAGCAGTTGGCCGCCAAGCGGCTGGCGCGGGCCGCCGGGATTTCCTATGACGCCCTCATGATGGGCAATCTTGGGGACGAAGAGCGGGCCCGTGCGGCGGAGTGGAGTTCGAAGGTGTCCCAGATACCTGTCTACACAAACCGCAAGCCCCGCGCCACCGTGGACGATATCGCCAACATGGCCCGGAAGGTTAAAGGGCTCAAGCTGCTGGTGGTGGACTATTTCGGGCTGATCCGGACAGAGGAGCGGGCTAAAAACCGCTATGAGGCTATGACCGAGGTGTCCGGGCAGCTCAAGGCGCTGGCGAGAAAGCTCAAAGTACCGCTGCTCTGCCTGGCGCAGATCAACCGGGAGAACGCACAGCGGCAGGATAAGCGGCCCCAGCTCTCTGACCTGCGGGATACCGGGGCACTGGAGCAGGATGCGGATGGCGTAATCTTTTTACACTGCAACAGCTATTACAACCAGGAGCGGCCCGACCCGTGGGAGCCCGACTATATGCAAATTATTTTGGCGAAAAACCGGCACGCCAGCACCGGTACGTGCGACGCGGCATTCTACCGGGCGGTGGGGCGGATTATACCAGCGAGGTGATATCAGTGACAGACGAAAAGGCGGCGGATGTTTTGTCCGCCCTGAGAGACAAACATCGCGCCATTATGGAGACCGGATCCGAGCTGGCTCAGGTGCATGGCCAGATTGTGGAAGCCCTGAACTGGGCGCTGGAGATACTTAGACATGGGAACGATTCGGTTTGATATACCATACCCGCCCACGAAGAAGGGCAAGTCGGCCTTCTGCCGCCGGTTTGGGCTGAACGCCTACTACTCCGGCAAGCACTGGGCGCAGCGGAAGAAGGACGCTGACGAGCTCCACGCGCTGACTCTGGCCGCGCTGAAACAGGCCCGAGTGCGGCGCGGGATGGTACGGGGGCCGGTCTCCATCACTTTTGCATGGGACGACGGGCTGGACATTGACAACCACGCAGCCATCGCCAAAGCCGTGGTGGACGCGCTCAAGGGATACCTGCTGCCGGACGACGATCACCGCTGGTACAGGCAGGTCATACATAGGCTTTGGGACGGGGGATGTATCCGGGTGGAGGTGGAGGAGCTTTGATCACCAGAGACCCCTACGGCATCAGCGGAGCGGTGGCCCCCTGGCGCAGTCTGGACGCAATTGAGCCGATCGTGGAGCGCAATATCACGGAGCGGGACGCGGAAGAGGCGGCAATCTGTGGACAGTGCCCGCTGCCGGACTGCAACCCGAAAAGAGTTGGCTGCCTCCTACATACCAGAGCGAAAAAGCCAAAACCGTCCCGCGATTTGCTGGAGCGCATGGCGCTGGACGGGTATGGGCCGGAGACGATAGCCCAGGCCACCGGATACTCCATATCAACCACCACAGAGTATATGAAACAGTTTTTTAGGGCGGGACCATGTGAGCGCTGTGCGTCCAAGAGCATTTGTGATGCAGTCGTCGGGACGTGTAGCCGTAAAGAGCGATGGAAAGCAATCAAGGAGGTGCCGAACGATGGACGATAAGACGCGCGCCCTGCTGGGCGACCACGAGGCGACGAAACTGGCGCATCTCTCCCTCTTCTCCGGCATCGGGGGACTTGACCTTGCCGCCCAGTGGGCCGGATTTACCACCGTCGGACAGTGCGAGTGGGCGGACTACCCGACAAAGGTTCTGGAAAAACACTGGCCGGACGTGCCGCGCTGGCGGGATATTCGTACATTGACGGGAGAAAGTTTTTATGAAAAGACAGGACTACGAACAGTTGACGTTATTTCGGGCGGATTCCCCTGCCAGCCACACAGCGTTATCGGGAAACGGCTTGCAGAAAATGATGAACGGCACTTATGGCCAGAGTTCCTGCGAGTTATTGACGAATTGCGGCCGAGATATGTTGTTGGCGAAAATGTTAATGGCATCTTATCTACAATACATGAGTCCATTTGCACCGATTTGGAAAAAGAAGGATACGAAGTCTGGACGTTCAGTATTCCGGCTTGTGCTGTCGGAGCGCACCATGAAAGATACAGGGTTTGTATTCTTGGCATCTCCAAGGGCAAGTCAGGACTTCAAGCCGATCCGCAGGCAGACACCACAGGAGCACAGCGGAAAACACGGACAAACGCTGAGTGCCAGCCTTGGAATTATCTTCCCGGAACGTATTGGGCAGTACATCACCCCCCAGTTTGCGGAATGGATGATGGGATTCCCGATTGGATGGGGGGATATCCGCAGTACAAACAGTGGATGCAGTGTTACGGAAACGCCGTAGTGCCCCAGCAGTTTTATCCGATCTTTCGGGCCATAGCGGACATAGAGAGGGGAATTATACATGGATGATATCAAATTAGCCCTTCTAGGCAATCAAGAGGCGGCCAAGCGGCTGACGGATGCGGGGGTGCTACTGCCATGCCCGGGTTGCAGGGGTGAAGACACAAAGCACAGGGCTGTAATGGCATGCGTAATGATTGAATGCCTGTGTGGGTTTATGGCGGCGGGCTACGACTTGGAAGAAGCACGGCAGATATGGAACACCCGCGCGCCGATTCTGAGCGCGGAGGAGATGGAGATGCTGGAGGCGCTGAACGATGGCAAGGGCGATTGATGGAGAGTTGCTCGAACTGGAGATTGCAAATATTGCAAATAAACTGGCAAAATCCGATGCACAAAAGGCATTGATGGGACGGGTAATGTACTGCGTTGAGCATATGCCCACCATCCCCCAGCCCAGCAGCGAGCCGCCGCCCTGCTATCAGCCGGACGGAGACGGATGCGCCTATCAGTGTTACGACAGGGACGACGAGCCAATCGACAAATGCAAAGAGTGCCCGTTGTGCTACTCCGATAAGCAGAGGCACCATACCCCGCCGAACGAGCCGCTGACATGGAATGAGCTGGGCAATATGATGGAAAAGCCTGTATATATCGTCGAGCTGGAAGATGGGGAAAGTTGCTGGGTGTTAGTGCATACCGTTGACGATATTAAGGCTTTATTTGTGTCGGCGTTTGACCAATACGATTACGGGAATAGAGAACTATACGGCCAAACATGGCTTGCCTACCGCCGCCTGCCGGAGGTATCGCCATGAGATGCCAATACACCCGCCAGGAGCTAGAATCCATTACCCAGGAGACGGCAATCTACATTGAGGGCGCAGGGATAGCCCAGCTCCAATGGGGCGGCCTGGAGATTGCAGAGGGGTGCAGGGATGGATACCTCTACTGCAAGCACATCAAGCCGTTTAGCCTAGATCTGTACGGCCAATACTGGACGGCCTTTGATGGGCCGCCGGAAAGGGGAAAAAATAATGAAAATCCCAGCGGAATTTGAGGACATTTTACGGGGTGTAGAGTTGACGGAGAGAGAGAAGCGGTTCCTGCGCTGGATAACCAGCTGGGACGACCACACAATGCAGAACATGAGAACCGTGGTGGAGAAAGTACGGAGCACCCTCTCCACGCTCCAAGCCGAAAACAAGGAGCTGCGGGCCGAGCTGGAGCAGGTGAAGCGGGAGAGGGATGCGGCGGTCAGTGATCTGACATTTGTGGTGAATCAATATCGGCTGGAGACAACAGGAATAGACCTTTGCGGACTTTGTGAGTATGATTTGCCACCAGTAGGGGAAAATGGACAAACCGCAGAATGCCCCGGATTTTATGTGAACGATTGCTTTAAGTGGCGCGGCCCGGAGGAGGGGTGAGCATGGAGAGACTGACATACTGGTGTGACAATGGGCATGGTGGTGGAAAATGGTTTGTAGCTATCGATGCCGAAGGAAGAGAAGATTACGGGCCGCACGTTGACCGCCTCGCAGCCTATGAGGAGACTGGCTTGGAGCCGGGGGAAATCGAACAGCTCAAAGGTGAAGCATTTGGTCTGAGAGTGGACAAGCAAGAGCTGGAGCAATATCGTGCTCTCGGCCCCATTGACCGCCTCCGCGAACTGGCCGAGGCCGCACTACGGAGGGAGCAGGATGGCTGATATTCTGACGATCATAGCTGCTGTGGAGTGGATGGCGCTTGGCCTGCTTGTCCTGTGGAAGCTCAAGGGGTGGGATCGAAAGATGGAAGAGTTATACGAAGACATGAAGAAACAGTGGGAGGCCGAGCATGAGACTAGTTGATGCGGATAATGCACGAGAGTGCTTTGGTGGTGATGGGGTGACTGGAGCCGTCATGAAGCGTATGTTTGATAGCCTACCCACCATCGACGCCGTGCCTGTGGTCAGGTGCCGGGAGTGCAAGTTTTACCGAGAGTTACGTACAAAACGGCACAACCAGCTCATGCGACTGTGCTACCGGATGGGCAAGCACGATATGGAGTACCCGGTCAAGCCGGATGATTTCTGCTCCTACGGCCAGCGAAAGGAGGACAACCTGGACGGAGCCATCGAAAAGTACCTGAAAATCAAGGAGGAGGCCAACATGGACAAGCCGAGAATTTGCGAGGTGCTTGGGGTTGAACCAGAAGAAAAGTTTGAAATTAGAGGAAACACGTTAGGGCGATTTCGTATCAATAAATATGGGACATTCCAGATTGAAATATCAAATGACTGCTGGGGATTCTCCACTGTGGAATGTCTTAACAATCTCATAAATCATCCAGAAAACATCGCCCGCAAGCCACGCTGGACGGAGCAGGAGGTGGAGAGGGCGAAGGCTATCAAAGTGCTATATCCAGTTGTTAAAACATTGGCATACGTTGATATAGTGGGACAGACATTTTACATGTATGATGACGAAGACAACTATAAGGGCAGTCTTGATAACCTTGATGAAACGTTTCCTACGCTGAGGAGCATAAGGCGGGCCACATTGGACGAGATCATCGGAGGTGCCCAATGAAATCCCCTGAGTGTGTATGCAAAACGTCAGAAGAGTACATTCGTGTTGCGTTAGCTCTAGAAACTCTTGCTTACCATGACAAAAACTACTTAGACAGTACATTCGCAAAGAGCAATGCTGCTATCAGTGAAGAGATACAGGCTTGCTTGCAGAAGGCTTTAACGATGATGGAGGAAAAACAATGAGAGAAATCCTTTTCAAAGCCAAGCGGCTGGATAATGGAGAGGTGCTATATGCGGACACATGGGTATAAAGGAACAGATGTATATCGCCTGTGGGGGCAGATTGTAACAAGATGTGAAAACCCAAACGCCAAAAGTTACAGATGGTATGGGGCGCGTGGGATTACTATGGATGATACATGGAGAAGCGATCCAAAATCTTTTTGCGACTGGGCGATTGCGCATGGTTATAAAGCAGGGTTAGAGATAGACAGAATTGACGTGGACGGGAATTATACGCCCAATAACTGCCAGTTTGTTACGCATAAAGAAAACTGCGCCCCTAATAAGCGAAGGTTGAGGGCAACAAATAAAACAGGAGAACGGAATATTTGCTTCTCGAAACATGGGAAATTTGAAGCCTATGCTTACATAAATGGAAAGCAAAAATATATCGGTGCTTATCGTACTCTTGCAGACGCAGTAAAGGCAAGGGATATTGCGGAGGGCTCCATCCACGACGGGGAGGGCGGACAGCATGAGGAGGGATAGCGCTTGAACGAGTTCCCGGAGAGGCTGAGGCGAATAAGAGAAAGGAACCGGTTGAGCCGGTATAAACTCTCTGATTTATGTGGGATATCGTCTGACCAAATCAGAAGATATGAACTTGGAGAAAGAAAGCCTCGGTCAGATGCACTAGAGGCAATAGCTGACTATTTCGAAGTGTCGACAGATTACTTGCTCGGAAGGACGGACTATCCGTGTGTAGTTAAACCTTTATCGTCTCACAGAAGAATTTGATAATTCCTCCTTTTTGAGGAATCACAACCTGAATTTATGCGAAAATGGGAGCGTGGGGGCGTATGCCCCTGCGCTCCCATTCTCTTTCCATCCCCTTTTCCTCCTTCACGCAGAGTGGGTGGCGTCGGTGCATCTGCCGCCACCCTCTCTGTGTGCAATATGCCGCCGGTCGAACACCACCCCACTATTCGGGGCATGAGGGGTCGCACCCCTCTGGCGGCGAATGACGGTGGAAAGACACTACACCAGATTGCCAGAGCGTCTAGGCGCTGGGAAGAGTAAGACGCGAGCCGCCTGTCATGGGGGCGGAGCTAAAAAAGCGGTGGCAGCTATGACCTGCCCCGGCGCTATCCCACTGAAAACTGCCCTGCGAGTGGCTAATCATGATGTCGCCGCCGAGACCAGGGTGTGTCAATCTAAGCGAGACGGCGCAAATATGCCATCTTAGCTCAACTGGTAGAGCAACCGTCTTGTAATCGGTAGGTTGGAGGTTCGATTCCTCCCGGTGGCTCCAGAGATGCCCGGTGTATGCCGGACAAAGCATCATCTTGTGGTGGTGCTTTATATGCCGAGTGCAGCAGCAGAAGCGGAAGCGGCGGCCATGGACAACGCCGTGGACGTGTGGCGGCTCAATGCCGCCTCTCGGCTCCAAACGCAGATGGAAAGCAAAAGAGGCACTGCGCGATTAAATTAAATGCCAATGGGCGGCTGGACAACCTACTGTCCGCCATACGCCGCTCCTCGCCGCATGAGGCGGGCGGTGGCACCAAAACTGGAGTGATAACCACAATGGGAGATCCATTTGAACTGCTCAGACATGCACAGACAGCATACAATAACGACTTACGCCCTTGGGAACAGTCAAAAGAATACTGGGATAGACTGAAAAAGTTTTGCGATTACTCAGAGCGCTGGAGAAAAGAACAAGAGAAAGACATCGTATGGCCAAAGCCAAAAGACGTAGGGGTAGTTCGTAAAGGAACGACGGAATGGGACGTGTTCCATGAGCTGTCAATGAAGCGGCTCAAGAGAAATGGGATTCATTTGTGAACATAATACCGGGCGGTTCGGTGGGGCAGCGGTTGCTGGACAACAAGGGCCAGCCATTGGAAGAGGCCGAACTAAAATAATAATGCTGTCAGACCCGCAGAAAGCCTGACCAAACCCGCAGCATACCCCGCAAGGGGTATCTATGCCCCCAAAAGCGCACGAGCTGGAGAGGGCAAAAAAGCCGCCCCCGGAGGGGCGGCAGGATTAGCTCAGAATTTCTTTCAGTTTGTCCAAATTCCCGGCATTGGGGCTGACCTTGCCGCTCTCCCAGCGGGATATCACGGCCTGGTTAACGTCCATCGCATCCGCAAGCTGGGCTTGAGTCAAGCCTTTGGCCTTTCTGGCGGCGGAAATATCAAACTCGACAGACGCAAGGGGGCGCTTGCCTTTACCGGCAAAATAGCCTAACTGCCAAGCCCCCTGCATTTCAAGTGGCTGGAACTTTTCAGACCCTCCCTCCACGGGCGGGTCAATGCTGGTGATCTCGCAAAGCGCCTCAGCAACCTGCCGGTCGAGATCCCTCTTTAGGAGGCCAAGCCTGTGAGCATCAGAAATGACTCTGGCGAGTGCTGTATACGGGCGCTGAGCGGCAAGGGTGAGATCCCCTCCGATCTCCTGCGGATATGCCGCCGCGTTGAGCCGACCGAACACCCAGCCGAACACGTATGCTTCTCTGTTTGTCATAACAATCCTCCTATCAAAGCCCCAAAAGCTCCGCAAGATTTTTCTGATTCTGCTCACACTTGGCCTTGTACTCGTCGCTCTGATGCCATTCGGCGGACTTGCGGCACATGACATCATCTAGGTCGGCAAACAACTGGGCAATGGAGGAACCATGGTTCTCCATCGGGGGGGAGAGGTAGCACAGGGTTTCGCGGACGGCATACAGTTGGTCAAGGGTCATACGCTCAAAACGCTCTTTCATCATGGTATGGTCCTCCTTTTCGTTCAGGCGGCCACGAAGCTGCCGGTCATGTTGTCCACATAGCCGATACGCTCGGTGCGCTTACGGTTCCAGGCGTTGGTGTAGACAGCAACCTCAACATAAGTGCGGTTATGGCCGCTCTTGGCCCAGTCATTGATGTGGATCTTGGTGTTCCAGGTGATATTTTCGGCGACGGCTTCAGCGGCCTTGATGGCCTTGGCGAGCGCCCAGGCGGCTTTGAGAGCGATGGACATGGACACGTTAGCGCTGCGGCGGATGCTCCAGGCGTTGATCATGATCTCGTGCTTGTTGTACATAACTCATTACCTCCTGGGATCGCTCCCTCTTGATGATTTAATTATATCATAAAATATGATATTGTCAATACATATTTTGAAAAATATTTGCCGACCCGCAGTTGCAGGAGACGGGGGTGGCTATCAACTCACACGGGTGTATCGCTTAACAGGCTGTGACGGCTGGCCGGATCCGAGCCAGTGCTCGACAGTAGGCGGCGAAAAGCATTTAAAAGCATTTAAAAGCATTTCAAAAGCAAAACGAAAGCAAGGGAGAGAGAAAGAAAAGGTCCCCCTCTTGATGGCCCCCTTTATCCCCCCTCTCCCTTCCCCCCGATCCCCCTATCTCTTACCCCCCTATAATCCCCCCTTAATCTCCCCCGAAAAGAAAGAGAGAGGGCGCGCTCTGTCGGTGGCGGTGGGGGGCATTTGTAGACTCTACTTAGGCGAGAGGTGGTGACATGGCTGCACGGCTGACGGACAAGCAAAAAAAGAAGATCATTGCTGACTATGTGCAGTTGGGCAGCTATAACGCTGTCTCCAAAATCAACGGTGTATCCGCTACCACGGTTAAGAACATTGTGCTGAAAAGTGCGGATTTTGTGGAAAAGTGTGAACAGAAAAAAGAGGAGAACACCGCCGATATCCTGGCCTACATGGAGAGCCGACGAAAGCAAGTTTGCGACATTATAGAGATTGGGCTTGCTGTGCTCCCAGAAAAAATCCAGACGGCAAAAACAGCTTCTGAAGTTACGACAGCTTTAGGCACACTAATTGATAAATTCACGGCGAATACAGAGCCAAAGCAGGATATCCACCCACTGTTGCGTGACATGTACGAATCGAGGAAACAATGAGCCTTTCTAGGAAGCAAATAGATTTCTTGAACCGCCCATTTGACCGGACGCTGGATGTGGCGGAGGGAACGCCCAGAAGCGGGAAGACCACGGCTTGCATCCTGCGGTTTTATGATTTTCTCAATACATCCAAAGACAGCAATTTTCTGATTGTCGGCGCGTCACAGCAGCAGGCATTCCGGCTGGTCATGGACGGAGATGGGAATGGCCTGATCCACCTGTTTGGACGACAGGCGCATTTGAAGCACGATGATCACGGTGACCACCTGGAGGCGCTAACCTGTTCCGGTGTGAAAAAAATCTACTACAAGGGTGGGGCAAAAGCAGACAGCGACAAAGCAATACGGGGTCTTTCGTTGGGCGGAGTGTACTTCTGCGAGATAGATATTCTTCACCTGAATATGATACAGGAGTGTTTTCGGAGGACATATGCGGCTCACATCCGATGGCATTTAGCAGACCTGAACCCTCCTGCCCCGATGCATCCAGTAATTACAGAGGTTTTTGACGTACAGGACACCCGATGGACGCATTGGACGGTGGATGACAACCCGATTATCACACTGGAGCGAAAAGAAGAGCTCCGTCGGACACTAGAGAGAAATCCATATCTCTATCAGCGGGACTGGCTGGGGGAACGGTGCATCCCCCAGGGCGTGATTTACTCTATGTTCGATCCCCAAAAGCACATACTATCCAAACTGCCGGACGATGCACGCCCTATTGAGATGTACTTTTCTGGAGACGGTGGTCTGACGGATGCTACGAGCGTGTCCTGTAACCTGGTCTGCCGCACAAAAAATGGAATGGCCTTATACCGTGTGGCAAACTGGTACTATGACGGCGGGAACAAAGCTATGAGCGTACAGGCCCGCGAGTTGGCTGGGGAATTTGCCCCATATTGCCGCAACCGCTGGAATATGAAAGAAGACGCATGGTACATTGACCCGGCCTGTAAGGCGTTACGGAAAGAATTGGAACTCTATGGAATCGATGCGCTCAATGCGGACAACAATGCGCATGATATTCGGGGGAGCACAAAGGGTATTAAGATTGGAATAGAATACACCCAAAATATGATTCAGGAAGGACGCTTTTTCCTCGTGGAAGATGAAGCATATGGACATATAGATTTCTTGAAAGAGATCGGGATGTACTGTGTAGATGAGCATGGGAACCCGGTGGACGCCTATAACCATGCGATGGACGAATTACGCTACTCCATAAATCACTTTGTTAAGCAGTATATGTATTGAGGGGGGGTGAATCCAACGGGCTTTATAAAAAGCATTGTGCTGTACTTAGCGAAAAGGATGGGCCTGGAGCTACAGGATAAGCCCTTATACCGGGACGATTACAGCGACATGTCGTCCATTTCGCTGACGGCGGTAATTGCCAATAAAGTGGCCACGCTGACCATGCAGGACAGCACCATCACAATCGAGGGAGAGAGCGCAAGAGCGAAGTTCCTCCAAGATTTCCTGGATTATTATATGGGAGACCGTATGGACGTGGCTGCGGAAGTAGCACTCGGGACAGGAGACTGCATCATCAAGCCATATACGGACGGGAAGCGGCTTGGGGTCGACATCATCAAGAATCGGGATTTTGTTGTCTGTGAATCCATCGGGAATGACATCCTATCCTGCATAATGAAGGTCGGAGAGATTAAGACGGAAACGAATTTGTACCAGCGCTTTGAGGTGCAGATGGTCCGCGAAGCAGAGGCCCAAAGTGGGCAAAGTACAAGTGCACTCCTAATTTACAACATAGCTTTCCGGGGCTCAGTTGAAATCCCGTTGTCGGAGGTAGATGCGTGGAAGGATATCCCGGAAACACAAATCATCCCTAACGTGGATCGCCCATTGTTTGGCCGCTATAAGTCCCCCACAGTCAACCGGGCAGACGTAAACGGAGTGAACGGCGTGAAAATCACGGCTGGCGTGGATGAACCTATGGCGAAGTCTGTGGAAGCATATGAGCGTTTTAACCGGGAGTACAGCGCGAAAGAAACCATGATTTTTGCGGACAAGACCCTGCTGACAAAGGACGAAAACGGGAATGTTGTGTTCCCCCAGGAAAAGCGGCGTTTTCTCCAAATGATGCGAGGCGGTGGAGATAATTCAAATCCCGGAAAGTTGATTCAGGAATTTTCCCCAGAGATACGAGGTTCAGACCTGGAGGTTGGGATCACAGTCAATAACAAAATGGTGGAGCTATTGTGCGGGTTGTCTCCTGGAATACTGACGCCACCCACCACGTCCTATGCTACAGCAACGGAAATGAGGGCTGCGTTAAATTCTACGTTCGCCCTGATCACGAAGTTCCGCCGATTATTGCAAAAGGGAACGAACGATTTGCTGTATGCGGTGAATATAATCGCAAACTACAACAATTTGGCTCCGATAGGAGATTGGGAAGCGCACTATGATTGGTCGGCCTCCTACATCGAGCAACTGAATGAGCACTTTAATCAACTGACTATTGCAGAGGGCATCGGCGCAGTAGATAAGGCCGAGGTTCGCGCCTGGATGATGGACGAGGACTACGAAACAGCAAAGGCCAGGGTTGATGAAATTGCAGAGGAGACAGGGAGCCAATATATGCAGGAGGCGGCGTTCCAGCCGGGCATAAATGAGCCGGCTGCTGAATGAATCTTGGATTGAGGGGTTGCCGGATGGCATTGTTGGGAACCTGGAAAGCCTAAACAACTATGTGGTACAGCGAATATGTGAGCGTATCAGGAAAATCGGAGATATTGGAACGGCGGATGCGCAAAGATTAAAAACAGCGATTGAGTACGCGGGTGCAGACCTGGAAGCCATAGAAAAAGAAGTTGCCCGAATTATGGGAATGAACCAGCGAGAGGTGGAGCAGCTCTTTGAAGAAGTGGCAAAACAGAACGTAGATTTTGCAAATACATTTTACAAAGCAAGAGGAATGGATGCTTTGCAAAGCTACGCTGCCCGTGCTTCACTCAGCGCCTTTGTTGACGCCGCAAAGCGTCAGGCTATGGAAGGGACATCTAATATCTCCAATACCTACATGCTGGGCTTTAAGCGGGGCAAGCAGGTGCTCCGGCTAAGGGAGTATTACATCTCCACCATTGACCGGGCGATTACCTATGTGCAGACGGGCGTTGTAGACTACCAATCTGCTATGCGCTCCACTGCCCGGGACATGGCACGAAGCGGCCTCCGCCGCCTGACCTGGGGAAGTGGATACTCCAGGCGACTGGATTCCTCGGCCCGGATGAATATCCTGGAGGGCGTGCGCCGCTTAAACAGTGAAATGATGGAGGAGACAGGAAAGGAGTTTGGAGCAGATGGAGTAGAAGTTTCCGCGCATGGGCTTTGCGCTCCTGATCACCGGGATATCCAAGGAAGGCAATATAGCAAAGAAGAATGGGAAAGCATCAACCGAAAGTTGGAACGGCCCATTGGAACGCTGAACTGTCAGCACTTTGTAACGCCCATTGTACTGGGGGTATCGAAGCCGGTATACACCCGGAAAGAGCTGGAGGATATCAACAGGCGATCCTCTGAGCGGATCGAGTACAAAGGGCAAAAAATGAGCCGCTATGAGGCCAGCCAGAAGCAAAGGCAACTGGAAACGGCTATACGCTATGCAAAGGACGAGCGGGACGCTATGGTAGCCGCAGGCGACAAGCTGGGAGCTACACAGGCCAGGAAAAAGTCAGCGGCGCTAAGCGCAGAATACAAGCGATTTTGCGAACAGGCGGGGCTTACACCCAGACCGGAAAGGACAAGATCTATAACAGGACCGACGGTGCAGAGAGTATGACAGTTCATATTTTGGGCATTGAGTATTCTATCGTGCAAAAAAAATACGATGAAGACGAGGCGTTTGAACGAAGATCTATCTGTGGGTACTGCGATTTTATGGAAAAGCAGATTGTATATTGTGACATGGCCACATATAGAGGGAATGAGCATGAAACCACTACATACTGCGAAAGATTGCAGAAACAAACAGTTAGACACGAAATCGTACACGCATTCCTGTATGAAAGTGGGCTAAACAGTAACAGCGTTGAAATACAAGGAAGTTGGGCAGACAACGAAGAAATGGTAGATTGGTTCGCCATTCAAGGGCCGAAAGTTTATCAAGCATGGAAAGAGTCCGGAGCAATTTGACGATAAAACCCACCTTTGTGGATTTTATAAAAACTTCCTCTTGGCGCGGAGGTTTAACTGCGCTCGTTCCCCATATCGGTGTGGGCGCACCGGATTTACAAATTAAAGTCCTTTAGGGAACGGAAAGGGACAGAATGGATTTTACCAGCATTTTCAACGGAGAGTCTTTGACTTTGGCGCAGTTCAACGAAAAGACAAAGGGCATGAAATTGGCAGATTTGTCTACTGGCGAATATGTAGCTAAAGGGAAGGACAAAGAGCAGAAGGAAGAGATCGAATCCCTAAAGCAGCAGCTCGCCGAAAAGGACGAAGCGATTTCCAACCTGGAGAAAGCTAAGGGAGACACCGCTGCCATCCAGGCGGAGCTTGACCGCTACAAGCAGGCTGAGGCGGAGCGGGCCAAGGCAGAGAAGGAGGCGCAGATGGATGCCATCCTTACGCAGACGGCCGAAAGCGCCCTAGAGGGCCGGGAGTTCGTCAACGAGTACACCCGCACCCACTTCTTGGGCGAATTAAAAAAGGCCATCCAAGACCCCGCAAACAAGGGTAAAAAGCCTGCTGACCTGTTTACCGCCATGACAAAAGATCTGGACGGCATTTTCAGAAATCCCCAGCACGAACCGCTGAAAATTCCTGGCCTCACAAAGTCCGATGCGGACGGCAACATGACTAAAGATCAGATTATGTCCATCAAAGATGCATCAGAACGTCAAGCCGCAATCGCTACACACATCGATTTATTCCAGTAAGGAGTGAAATTTATGGCAGCAAAAGATAACCTGACCAAAGCCGCAGATATCCAGTCTACCGCACGTGTAATCGACTTTGTAACACGCTTTGCGCGGAACTGGGAGCATCTGCGAGAGATTATGGGCATCATGCGCCCCATCCGCAAGGAGCCGGGCGCGGTGCTCAAGAGCAAGACCGCCTCCTTGACCCTCCAGAGCGGGACGGTTGGAGAGGGTGAAGAAATCCCCTATTCTAAGGCATCCATCATCGAAAAGCCCTACGATGAAATGACCGTGGAGAAATACGCTAAGGCCGTTTCCATCGAGGCGATCAAGACCTACGGCTATGATGTGGCCGTAGGTATGACTGACGACGCTTTCCTGTATGAGCTCCAGGACAACGTGACCCGCCGGTTTTATGAGTATCTCAATACTGGAGAGCTGACCAGTACGGAAACGACTTGGCAGCGAGCTCTTGCTATGGCGAAGGGCCGCGTTATCAACAAGTTCAAGCAGATTCATCGTACAGTCACTAACGTGGTCGGCTTTGCGAACGTTCTGGATTTGTATGATTATCTTGGCGACAAGGACATTACGGTTCAGACGGCGTTCGGATTTCAGTACGTGCAAAACTTCATGGGCTTCTCTACCGTGTTTCTGCTTTCTGACGAAGAGATTGCCCGTGGCAGGGTAATTGCTACTCCGGTCGAGAACATCGTTCTCTATTACGTGGACCCTTCCACTAGCGATTTCGCTCGGGCTGGACTGGCTTACACTACCGACGGCGAAACCAACCTGATCGGCTTCCACGTGGAGGGCAACTACCATACCGCCGTGTCCGAGAGCTTTGCCATCATGGGCATGACCCTGTTTGCAGAGTATAAGGACGCTATTGCGGTCATTGATGTAGACACCACCCCCACACTCGGGAATTTGACCATCAACTCCTCTGCGGGCACTGATTCTGGTACTACAAAGCTGACTGTGACTCCAGGTAAGGAGTTTACCAGCAATGTGTATAAGTATAAGACCGATGCGACTACGGCCCCTGTTGTGACGTATGGGCAGAGCGTCCGGAATTGGACTACTTGGGACGGCGTATCCGATATCACCGCAACAACCGGACATAAGATTACGGTGGTGGAGGCCGACGGCACCTATAAGGCACTTAACGCCGGGAACGCCACTGTAACGGCTCAGACCTAATGGGGAGGGGGAAGGCTGATGTGCGGCTACATTACATTTGAGCAGTATGCAGCATTGGGTGGGAAGGCCGATGCGTCGGCTTTCCCCCGCCTTTCCAGGCTGGCACAGAAAAAACTGGACTACTGGACTCAGAACCGGATTAAAGAACCGGACGAGGATATCCAGCTCTGTATGATGCTTATTATGGACGCGCTGTGGAAGGTCGAAAACGGAGAATCAAACATCGCCAGCACGAGCAATGATGGGCTGTCTATCAGTTACGCATCTGCAAGGACAGAGGAGCAAATCATGGGGTCTGTGTATGACCAGGTCGTTGAGATTTTGCCCGTAGAGCTGGTCAACCTGGGGGTGGGATCATGACTCCATTGTTTAAGGAAACTATAACCTTATTGAACCGCAGAGCGGCCGAGGATAGCCCGGACGGATTGGATGCGTGGAAGAAAACTACACTAGAGCGGTGCGTATGGGTGAAAACAACGGTGAGGGGAGTATCCGGAACCGATGTATCTCTTGGACAGACCGTAACTGTGCGCATCCCGGAAAGTGTAGAATATCATCCGTATGGCACATGGAAAACTGACATGAAAGGCTTTTCCACGTCGGTAGGTGACATTGTGATACATGGGCGAGCAGCAGAAGAAGTAACACCCGACAATGTGCTTGATGTAGCCTCCAAGTATGAAAGCATGACTGTACGGGTGGTAAGAGATAACACAGGACTTCCGCTGGGTCATGTGCGCTTGGAGGGGTTATGAGTGTCAAAGTAGAGATTTATAGCCCTGGACAGACAGTAAAACGTATATTTAACAAAGATGTCATGAAATATGCGCAAACTCGTCTCCATGCATACTGCTCCCCTTATGTCCCAATGGATAGTGGCACCCTCGATCAAAAGGTGAGCATCACGGAAGAATATGTTCATTACAAATCGCCATATGCACACTTCCAGTGGGCAGGAAAAGTATTTGTAGATGACAGAGGGAGTACATATGCAAAACGGAGCACCTCAAAGCATCCTACAAGCCGCAAATTAAAGTATTCGACAGATAAGCATCCTCTAGCAACATCCCATTGGGAACAGGCTATGGCCGTAGCAAAAGGGGAACAGTTGGCGGCCGACATTGAGGATTATATCAAAAGGAAGTGATTTCATGGCAGACAAAAACAAGGCGATTCTGGAGTATCTGGAACAATGCCCAGCCGTGAAATCCTTTCTTTACTTTAATTCAGCGACAGAACGGCCGGGGCGTGTCAGTGTGGAAACCGTATACAGCGAAGCGTGGGAGGAGCGGCACATCCGGGGCCATGGAATCAGACAATACGACTTCGCAGTAGTGCAGATGCTCCCGCAAGACGAAGGCACGACCCAGAAAAATGCGGAACAGGCTCAAACGGTACAGTCATTTATGGATTGGATTGATGAGCAGAACAGGGCGCGCAAATTCCCTTTTTTTGAAGGTTGCGACGTATTGAGTATTGAGAACTTACAAAACATGCCAAACTTGGCTGGAGTAAATGAGGCAGGTACGGTTGCCAAATATATGTTCCAGGTCAGGGTGAGGTATTACCAGTAAAGGAGTGACTTAAACAATGAAAGTATCCGAGCTAATGGCTGGCTATACGCCGTCGGATGAGTTTGCTGGCTTTGCAACCAATGATGATTGGGTACTTGCAGTGGGTATCAATCTGGAGGAAGAAGCCGCCGAGAAGGATTATACCGTGGTGCAGATGGGCATCGCGGGCCTTGATCCTCAAATGAATCCTGTGACACAGGACAAGCAGTACATCCGCACCGGCCTGTCCACCTCTAAGACCGGAACCCAGCGCACCTTTTCCATCACGGGTGACCGATACATCGGCGACGCCTTCCAGGATTACTGCTTTGGCCTGGACATCGCCCATGGCGTTGGACAAGCGGTGGTGGTGCCCTATGTGTATTTCTCCGTCCTTACCGGCAAGGGAGAGAAGGGTCAGGTTTCCATCATTGTCAATTCCGACGGCGGTGGGAATGCAGGAGAGAACTCGGCAATCTCTATCGACCTGCGCAGCGTCGGGACAAAACCTACTGCTTATAGCTACTCTGTTGGAGTGTGAGGAGGAAGACCATGAACTACAAGGTCAATATCCTTGGGAAATCCTATGAGCTTCCGCCCCGCACATTGGCCGTAGATGATCAGATTGCCGGTCTGGTGGAGACAGACCGGGCTTATCAGGCGGGCGAGCTGACCCGGCGGAAGGCTGTAGAGAAGCTCCACGCCTTCGCCGTTGGACTGGCCCCTGGATGCCTGCCGCCGCTGGAGGAAGTAGATACAAACGAGCTGATGCACACCTGCATGGACATCGTCAACACATACGATGCCCCGGCTCGAAAGGCCAGAGCGGAGGCCAAACTGAAAGAGGCCAGGGACATCCTCAATAAACCAGAGGTTCAGAAGCTGCTTAAGCTGGCGGAGCTACAAAAGAAATGAGCTTATACCGACAGCCACCGGAATCCGTCATGGTTGGGGGAATGGAGTATCCGGTCGATACTGATTTCCGGGTATGGATCGGATTCCAAAGCATCTTGACCAGTCAGGAAGGGGACGAAGAAAAGTCAGCGAGGATCTATGCAATGATGGAGCAGTTTGGTCTCCCGGTCTCTGAGGCATCTCTTGAGGCTATGGTCCAGTTCTTTGAGGGGGCATCTAGTGAGCATAGGAGCGGTGAGGGCAACAAAAATCCGGCGTTTGACTTCGAGCTGGATAGTGCCTATATCTTTTCCGCGTTTATGGGTGCGTACGAGATAGATTTGACCACGGCTCGACTCCATTGGTGGAAGTTCAAGGCGCTGTTCCAGGCGTTGCCGGATGATTGTGAGCTTTGCAAGATCATGCGCTACCGCACGATAGACCTCAAAGATGTGCCCAAAGGGCAAAAGCAGTTTTATCGCCAGATGAAAACTCGGTATGCGTTGCCAGGTGCAGCCGGAACGGCTCACCGTACAGAAAATGAACTGAAAGATTATGTGAAGCGACGGTTTGAGGACGCAAGGAACATGCAAAAGTAGCGACTTCGTGCCGGGCCCCTTCAAGGGAGGTGTAATGGTTGCCAAACGACGGAACTGTAAAAATCGGCACGGAAATTGACGAAAGTGGCTTTAGAAAAGGGCTTTCCAAACTGGGGAAAACATCTGATGCCGGATTGAAAGCAGGGACAGAGGCCGTAGCAGGAATGGCAAAAGCTGCTGATGGTGCGGTGACCGGCCTGCTCCATGTCCAGCAGGCCGCCGAGGATACATCGGGAGCGGCTGAACTTGCAGCGCGAAGTCTAAAAACGATGGAGACCGCCGCTGACCATCTGGATAGCACCTTGGGAAAGAGCAAGCTGGATGATTTCGGCGAATCTATAGACCGCACTAGTGAGAAGGCGGATGACGCGGCCCGCAAGCTGGAAGATTTTGACCCAGCACTCGAACAAGTCAACGATTCCGCCAAAGACGCCGCTGGTGGTCTGGATGATATGGGAGACTCCGCCGAAGGCTCGGTTGGAGGGTTTGATACGCTTGGTACGGCGATAGGGACATTCGCTGGTGGCGTAATGACCAAGTTACTTGATCTAGCCATCCAAGCTGCACAAGCCATTTGGAACCTAGACGAAGCGACCGAGGAGTACCGGGAGTCCATGGCTATGCTCAATACCGCCTTTGAGACTGCTGGGTTTAGCCAAGAGACTGCCACAGAGGCGTATAGGGGATTCTACCGAATCCTCGGTGAAACGGACACCGCAACAGAGGCTTCTCAGCTCCTTGCACAGCTTGCAACCAGTAGCGAGGATGTGTCTGAATGGATCGACATAGCGGCGGGAGTGTACGGAACCTTCGGTGATGCCCTACCAATTGAGGGCCTGATTGAGGCTGCCAACGAAACAGCAAAAACAGGAGAGGTCACGGGAGTCTTGGCGGATGCCTTGAATTGGGTTGGAATCAGCGAAGATGAAGTGAATGATAAACTTTCGCAGTTTGTAGACACAACAAGCAGGGCGAAATATCTAACCGAGCTTTTGGGAGGCGCATATCAAGAAACGGCTGATACGTTCTATGCAAACAATGCGTCTATTATGGAAGCTAGAGATGCACAGGCAGATCTGGACGAAACGACTGCTGTGCTCGGAGAATCTATAGGCAACCTCAAAACCAAACTTATGGATGCGTTTGGCCCTGCTATCGTTGCAGTTGTCAACGCATTAGCATCTGCCATCGAGGCTATTACCCCATTGCTTGAAGGAATTGCATTTGTCATAGGCACGATAATTGATGCGGTGGCAACCCTTGTTGGATGGATATGGGAGGCTGACGATGGGTTTCTGGCGCTAATCGGCATAGGCGGGAAAAGCAAAGCAGCGGCATCTACGTCCAGTAGTCGATCCGCAAGCCCGGCCAATGCATCGGGCGGGCGTCCTACGGGACGGTCTATCCCAGCTCCAGCCAATGGGCCAGCAAATACGCCTGTGACAGCAAATGGAGCGGGCGCTATTGGGGCTGAGAGCCTTACAGCCGGGCGGAACCGTGTCTTGCGGGCTCTGGAAAATTCTATCCCGAGCATGGAACAGCGCGTCACCGTGGCCACCGCAGCAATGATGCCGTCTTCTGCCTATGCAGACCCCTTCGCCGCTCACCGTGCATATGCTCAAGCAGGCCAGCAGGAGCAGGGGCAAAGCGCCGCGCCGCAGCGCTTAAAGGTTGACATCGAGATCAAACCTAGAGAAGCGGCACGTTTTCTTAAGCCTAAAATTGACGAAGAAACGAACCGCCAAGGAACGTCGCTAACCAGAGGAGGATAATGGGTGGACAGTATTTTTACTATCGATGGTGTGAGCTACCCCGGTGTAGGTGTAGAGAGCCTGAGCCGCTCCGCCCTCATCAAAGATGGTCAGAACGCCGGTGAACTCATGAGCGGCGAATACGAGCGGGATTTGATTGGTACATACTATCACTACACGCTGGTACTCACAGGGCTGGAACCCGGTTCCGCAGACTACGACGCCATGTATGAAGTACTTACCGCCCCGGTGAATAGCCATCAAGTAGTTATGCCATATGGGCAAAGCACAATTTCCTTCCAGGCATATATCCAGAATGCCGATGACGCCCTGATTACTATGACAGACACAGAAAACTGGTGGGGAAACTTGAGTATCCAGTTTATGGCAAAGAAGCCGCAACGAATCCCGGAATGAGGTGAGCATGTGAGGAACCGCATTACATATGCAGGCAAGGAGTTTTCGGACGACCTGGACGCGGCTTACCGCCTCACTACTGGCGACTGCCTGCTGGAGACCTCTGCTCTGTCGGATTCCCTTGCGGCCAATACTCTGGAGTTTGAAGTGGACAGTGAGGACACCAGCCTGACCCAATACGTGCGCAACGACAAAATGGTATACGAACACAAAGGTAAACTGATTGGTACGTTTTATGTGCAAGAAGTGGCGCGCATAGGTAGGTATACCTACCGTTTCAGCGCAATATCCGCAATGGGCCTCCTTATGGGCAAGACTCACTATGGCGGGCTCTACACCGGCCATACGGTGGCGGAAGTGGTGTCTGACATCGTATCAAGTACCGGAGTAACAGTAGAAATAAAAACCATTTTCCAGGGCCACAAGTTATACGGATGGCTGCCCATTGCCACGGCGCGAGACAACTTAGCGCAAGTGCTCTTTGCCATCGGAGCCTATCTTCGCACCCTCGCCAACGGTGTGCTGCGCATTACGTCACTGTATAGTGGTGTAGGATGGGTCAGAGGCCAGGATAAGTGCTTTGTTGACGGCTCCGTGAACTATGGAACGCCAGTATCCCGTGTCATTGTAACGGAGCACCGATGGGAACTTGGAACAGAGAGCAAGGAACTATTCACTGGCGCATTGAACCAGGGCGATATTGTACGGTTTGACGAGCCAGTGCACGACCTCAAGGCCAATGGGTTTACCATCCTGGAGAGTAACTGCAATTACGCTAAAGTATCCGCCGGTACAGGCACCCTCACCGGAATCCCCTACCTCCACCACATGCGGGACATCACCCAGCCAGTGGCGGCAAATGGCGAGGGTGACGATGTTACAGTCAAAGAGGCATATCTGGTGTCTCTGGTCAACTCAGTAGGCGTAGCAGAACGCTTGGCGGAATATTATGCCCACCAGGAAACCATCCAGCAGGATGCAGTTTGGAGCGGAGAACAGCCTGGGGACGTGGTGCGTACAGCTCACCCATATGGGGGCACGGCGGAGGTGTTTCTGGCCTCGGTAGACTTGGCAATGAGCGGAATCCTGCGGGCTGCTGAATCTGGTGTAGTAGGTTACAAGCCGCCTCAATATGAAGAGACGGTCCTGTTTGATCAGGTTGAAATACTGACAGGCAGCGGACAATGGACCGTCCCGGATGGCGTGACCAATGTCAGAGCCGTACTGATCGGCGGCGGCCGGGGCGGGAAGCCGGGCAAATCTGGCGAAAATGGGAGCTCCGGAAAACGGTTCTCCGGGAGTTCCCTCTATTATGATTCTGGAAATATGTCACCGGGCTCTGGAGGGGACGGTGGCGAAGGGGGAGAAGGCGGCCTCGGCGGTGACATCTATGAGGTCAATCTGGATGTAACGCCGGGTCAGGTCTTTTCCTTCCAATCCGGGACTGGTGGTGGGTCAGATGCGGAAGGCACGGCAACCACATTCGGTGAGCATACATCCACTTCCGGAGCACCGATTGAATCTGGATACACCGAGCAGATATCCGGAGTAGTGTATGCAAAGAACGGCATTCCCGGACGGGCAGGAGGCCGGGGAAGCGGTGGAACTGGAGAAGCGTCTTGGGAGATAATCGAAGGTGACCACATTGACGATTTTATCCCAGGTGCAAAAGGGAATGACCGGAGTGCATCAAAACGCGGCTATTTTGATAATAGTTCGGTTTATGCGGTATCAGTAGACGGGAATAGCTACGGAGGACTGGGGGGTGGCGCTGCGGTAGGTGCAAATGGTGGCCCAGGCGGATCGGGCTCCGCGCGTGCTAATGTGGATACTGGGCTTAATTTTGAAGAAGAAAAAACATTTAACGGCTCGCTCTCTATAACGCCCGGCCCAGGAGGGAACGGCGCTACTCCACCGCCACCAGCGGCAAAGGGAAACATTGGAGACGGCGGGGATGGAGGACATGGAGGCGGAGGCGGCGGAGGTTCCGGAGGCGGAAGCTACATCGTAAGACTCAACAAAAATTCATGGCCCAGCGCGGGGTGCAATATTTCCACGTCTCTTTCCAATGGGACTCCAGGAAAGGGCGGCGCTGGTGGTGCTGGCGGAACCGGAGGGCCGGGTGGAATTATCCTGTATTATGGTGTGCCTAAAGAGATCCTATCAGGACAAATGAAAGACAAAAATAGGAAAATGTTTTTGGATCGGCTTGGCCGTCGGCTAATTGTGTGAGGTGAGAAAATGGAACTGACTCTGGAGGAGCGTGTAGCGGCACTTGAGCGGAAATTATTAGCCAGAGAAGCGGCAGAAGAACCGGCCGGGTACTACACCAGCAAATACAGCGGTGAGGAGATCGATGCCCTCCTGGACAAGGTGGCCGCTATGGATGGAGGCGGGACATAATGCTCATCATGGCAAATTGGTACATCTGCGCCCCGCCTAAATTTTGCCTAGGGTTTGAGGGCGACAATGAGGCTGTAGCCCTCGAAATCTCCACAGACCTCACAGACGAGTGGGCCTTAAAGGTGGATGTGGAGAAGGATGGTCAAAAGAATATTATCCAGCTCCAGCGCGTCGGGCAAGTGTACTCCGCCTTGCTGACGGCCTCCATGCTGGCTGATGACGGTCAGTATTTAATGCAGGTCAGGGGTACCCTCGGGGAACAGGTGCGGCACAGCAACATATTTTACGCAACTGTCCATGACTCCATTAACGCCGTAGACGCTTTCCCGCCTCCGCTACCTTCCGAGTTTGAGCAGATGGAGGAGCGTATCACAGAGCTGAACCAGCATCCCCCGAGGCCCGGCCTGGATGGGTTTTGGGAGATTTGGAACCCGGATAGCGGCCAGTACGAGGCGTCGGATATCCCTTTACCGGAAGGTGGAGGAGGTACATCCTACAACATCGGGCACGGGCTAAAGCTGGACAGAGACACAAGGACGTTATCTGTGGACACAGTAAACGGTTTTGACGAAGGTGACAATACGCTCCCCATTACCGCAGCCGCGGTGCAGGAGACGGTAGGCAACATCGAAATCCTGTTAGGGACAATTTGAAAGGTGGGAAAGCATGAGTGTAGCAACTGAAATCAGCAGAATCCAAACAGCGCGAAACGCTATCAGGTCAAAGGCCGTTGAACTGGGTATTGGAACAGGCACGGATGATCTGACCAAGCTGGCCGCAGAGATTGAGGCAATCGAGAACAGAGGCGCGGTATCTGCCACCGTCCAGGAGGGCGATACATATACCATCCCCAAAGGCTACCACAACGGCAGTGGCACGGTGTCAGGGGTGTCCGGTGGCGGAAACTATAACCTCCAGAGCAAGACCGTCACGCCTACCAAAGCCCAACAGAACGTGACACCTGACCCCGGCTATTATGGCCTGTCCGATGTGACAGTAGCCGCCATCCCCGGGAACTACCAGGACGTATCCGCCGTTACGGCTACCGCCGCTGACGTATTGACTGGCAAGGTGTTTGTGGACAAGGCAGGCAAGACCACCACAGGTACCATGCCAAACAATGGGGCGGCGACTGAAACACTGACCCCGGAAAAACTGTCTTACACCATCCCGAAGGGGTATCACAGCGGGACAGGAAAGGTGCAGATCACCCCGGAGACGAAGAGTGTTACGCCAAACAAGTCTGTCCAAACAGTGGAGCCTACAGACGGCAAGGTACTCACGTCCGTTGAGGTAGCGGCCATCCCGGAGGCTTATGTGGACACCTCTGACGGCACAGCGGTTGCCGGGGATATCCTTAATGGCAAGACCGCTTACGCAAAAGGCGCGAAGGTCACTGGCTCAATGGCAAACAATGGGGCGGTATCCGGGGAGATTGACGGCTTGACCACAACCTCCTTTGCCGTCCCTGCGGGTTACACCACTGGGGGCTCGGTGAGCCTGACGGGCGACATTGAGGAGGCCCTTGCGGCAATCTGATTGGAGGCGTGGTATGAGTATTCAGAGCGAAATTGACCGACTGTCCGCCGCTAAGGCAAGTATCGCAGCGTCACTACAGGATATGGGAGTAGAACCGCCGTCGGGCACCACACTGGAGCAGTACGCCGCCCAGTTAGCCGCTATCGCCACGGCTGCGCCCTGACTCTCAATACCCGGCAGCGGCACGATGCAGATGGGGGAGAGCCTGGGCAACGGCCCCTACACCATCGAAGTAACCGAAGACGGAGAGGGCGGCGGCCTCTCCGCCGAACAGGTGGGCTACAGCAACACGGGCAGCGGCCTGGAGGCCACCAATGTGCAAGAGGCGATCGACGAGCTGGCGGGGAAGGGCGGAGGCGAGTATCTGCCTTTGACTGGCGGGACTATGACGGGGCCTCTCACTTTAAGCGGGCTACCGACCAGCGAAAACCACGCCGCCAACAAGCGGTACGTGGATACGAGTGTTGAACAGGCGCTTGGCTCAATCGGATATAGCCTGGTAAAGGAATACACATCGCCGGGGAGCTTTACCCATACGTTCGACCGCAAATATACAGATATTTTTGTGATTGTGGTTGGTGGCGGCGGTGGTGGTGGGTCGGTCTGCCAAAGTGGTGTCAGTTCTAACAATATTGGCGGCGGTGGCGGTGCTGGTGGATTTGTGGCATGCTTTCACGTTCTGGACAGCACTAAAATCAAAAACAGAAATATTGTTGTTGGAGCAGGAGGGGTCGGTGCGCCTGCGCAATCCGAGAGGGGAGCTACTGGTAATGGAGGAACCGGATCAAGCAGCAGTGCTTTCGGGGTTACAGTACCTGGTGGGAAAGGTGGTCAAGGTGCTACTGGCGGTTTCGATAAAGCACCCAATGCGGTAGGCGTCTATTCCATTTTGGCCGGCGGCAATGGGGCAAATGGATACGACCAATCTGATAGAAGAGGCAGTAATGGCCCTATTATTGATATTTTGGGACTTACATTTTTCAGCGGCGGTGGGGGCGGTGGCGGAGGTGGACAATATAGTGGCCCTAGACCGACAGGAGGAGCGGGGGGAGCTAGCGGTGGAGGTTCTGGAGGATCAGGGGCTATCACTGGTGCAGATGCTACAAATGGCAGCGCTGGTAGTAAAGGTGGTGGCGGCGGCGGTGCTGGCGGCGGCTTTCATGATGGCAGCACCACCCAAAAATCCGGAATCGGAGGCAAAGGCGGCGATGGATATGTGGCGATTTACGGTAGGGGGTGATTTTTAATGAAAACGGTCTATCTGAACGAGGATAACACTATCCGAGAAATCATCCCGGAATATGCACTCCCGCCGGAGAAGTGGTATAGCGAGGCATTTGCACGACGCTGTGTAGAGGTACAGGACGATGTAGAGCAGGGGTGGCGCTACAACCCCGAAACAGGACAGGCCACCCCGGACACAAGACCGCCGGAACCTGAACTAACTCCGCAATACGCCGTCGCTATGCGGGCCTATGCGACCACCAGCACGGCCATACCTGACACCTACGCTCTGGACATGCCCGATCTGTTTCCGGCGTGGGAGACTGTTTTGGAGGCAGGAGAGGAGCTCCCGGCGGGCCGTATCCTCAACGACGGCGGCCAGCTCTACCGGGTGGTGCAGGCGGTAACTCCTCAAGAGGAGATGCCCCCGCACGACGACGGCATGCTCGCCATCTACCGGCCTATTGACCGCGAGCACGCTGGCACAGCGGACGACCCCATCCCGTGGGTGTACGGCATGGACTGCCACGCGGGCAAGCACTACAGCTACAACGGCAAGGTCTACAAGGTTGCCGAGGGTGGGGACATGATTCCCTGTACGTGGCCGCCCGACAGTCCCGGCATGTGGCAATGGGTGGAGGTGTAGCACATGGCTATCGTTGTAAACGGCAAAAAAGTTGCCGGGGTGGGACTGCCCGGCAAAGACGGAGCTCCAGGGGCAGACGGCAAGGATGGTGCACCTGGAAAGTCCGCCTATCAGGCGGCAAAAGAGAAAGGATATACCGGAACCGAAGAGGAGTTTAACACCGCTCTGGCTGGTATGCAAAGTGCTCCATTCCTGCCGCTGAGCGGAGGAACAGTTGAGGGCGTCCTCGAAATTAGATCAGGGATTGAATTTGGCTATGGCAGCAATTCGATAGAACTATCTCCCTCATCTGCAAGTCGGCTTGAATTGGTGGCTAATGCTTCCGGCGGGTTCAGTGGCGGCTCGATTGGCGGAACAGTTGAGCTGATAGGGTTGTCCGCACCAACGGCATCCAATAGTGCCGCAAATAAGCAGTACGTGGACGAGCACGCGGGGGCAAGGGTTGCCACGGGGAGCTATGTAGGGACGGGGGGATTATAACAGTGGAACCGGATGGGGGAGCAGTAACCCGACATCACTGACGTTTGACTTTGCCCCCAAGTTGCTTATTATTGGTTGGCAAGAAACACTGGATAGTGGTTTTTTCACCAGTAATTTAGGGGACACATCCAATAATTACTATTCTATATACACAGGAGCTTTAACGACACAGTTTAAGCAGTATAGAGGCTTTGGTGATCCGGACAGCAGTTATGCGAAGAAGTCTTCAGACGGTAAGACTATAACGTGGTATAGCACTCATCATGCTAACTCCCAAAGAAACGACAAAAGACACAAGTATTATTATCTTGCCATTGGCTGAAAGGAGGCCCATCTATGACCATCATCCAAATTGACCCGCTGGAAACCGGCCAGCACCCGATCCAGAGCCAGAGCGGGCGGAGCGCCTGCTGGCTGGATG
>ERZ791741.348-NODE-348-length-42441-cov-11.912259_pt1 | contig 42441 bp, 36 predicted proteins | sample MGYA00510040_ERZ791741 | MGnify/ENA primary metagenome ERZ791741 (study PRJEB30046, sample SAMN00791960) | human gut metagenome | study: EMG produced TPA metagenomics assembly of the A metagenome-wide association study of gut microbiota in type 2... | reverse complement strand
AAAGACCTTGAAAACCAAGGCATTCTGGCTTAGTCCCTTCTTTTTTTGACCGAAAACAAAGGACTTTCACAATAATCAAGCAAGCCGGAGGGTGCTGCTGCACACTTCCGGCAGAAGGAGGATATAGTGGGTGCTATCAAAGTCTTCTTGAAGGAGGTTGTACTTCCAATCGCGCTTGCGTTCTGCCTCGCGTCATTTCTCAAGCCGATCTATATGCCTGACGGCGTATGTGACTACTTCCTTATGTGGATCTGCGTCGGCTTGCCATTCGGCATCCGGAGGATGTGCCTCTGGCTCGTTCCCAGCGGCTACGGTATCTCCGGCTCAGTCGGCATCTTCGCATTGAACTTAATCATAGGCGGTCTTATCGGAGGACTTGCCTTCTTCATCGGGCTGCTGCTCGGTGTCATTCATACCATCCGAGAAATCATCTGAACTACATCGTAAACGAAGAGGGTTTGTTTCTTCTCCAATTTGGAGTAAGAAGCAAACCCTCTTTTTTTGTTGCCCAAAAGCCGGAATATTTGCTGGCGATGCGGCGAAGGAAAGGAGTTTTTAAGCATGAAACGCATGACAGCCGGTGATCTGCAAGCACTGGAATTGCTGATGCAGACCATACCCGGCTTTGAGCATTTTGACAGCGGCGCGGATGGCATTCTCCCTGAGTGCCGAAGCTGCCGCTTTCACCGTCCTCACTGGAAATATCAGTCCTGCGTGTTTGCAGAGTGTCCCTACTGCTGCAATCCCGTTTCTACACTCAAAAATCAAAGTGGCACATCTGATGCCGGAAAGGAAACCTGTCATGGATAACAAAATCGAAGTCTTCAAGAATGAACAGTTCGGTGAGGTGAGGACGATCCTCGACGGAGAAACACTTCTGTTCTGCGGCTCAGATGTTGCAAGAGCATTGGGATATGCCAGACCCGGCAAGGCAATTATTGACCATTGCAAGGGTGTCCTAAAACGGGACACCCTTACGAGCGGCGGTACGCAGTCCCTTTCCTACATTACGGAGGGTGATGTTTACAGGCTAATTGTCCATAGCAAACTCCCCTCGGCGGAAAGATTTGAACACTGGCTGTTCGATGAGGTTGTTCCCATGATCCGCAAGACCGGCTGCTACATGACGGAATCCCTGCTGGACCGCATTCAGAAGGAACCGGCGGTCATCATAGAGCTTGCGCAGACCTTGCTCAAGGAAACGAATCGCGCCAATGCCCTTGAAGCGGAGCTGGGCATCGCAAGACCGAAAGCCGATTACTTTGACGCCTTCGTCAATCCAGATGATTGCACCAACATTCGCACCACGGCGAAGGAACTGAAAATCCCGGAGCGCAAGTTCGTCAAATTCCTGCTTAACGAAGGGTATCTGTTCCGCTCTCCCTCCGGTCAGCTTCTTCCCTACAACAAGAAGAGCAACGAAGGACTCTTCATCGTCCGGGATTTCGTGACCTTCCGCTATACCGGCTCTCAGACCTACTTCACCCCGAAGGGCAAGAACGTCATCCGCATCCGCTACTTTGGAATCTGCGGCGTTGAAGTATCTACGGAAATGGCAGGGTGATCATGTGTCAGTCTATCGCGTCAATAAAACCCGTGACTTCACGGTCATGGGCAATACCCACCTGAGAGATAAGAACCTCTCCCTCAAAGCAGTCGGTCTTCTCTCAAAGATGCTGTCCTTCAACGACGGCTGGCAGTTCTCCACCCGTGGTCTTGCGGCACTCTGCAAGGAAGGTCCCGACGCCATACTTTCGGCACTCAAGGAGCTTGAGGAAAACGGCTACCTTGTCCGTCACCGTGGCAGAGATGATAAGGGCAGAATGGTCAGCACGGAGTTCGACATCTATGAAATGCCGCAAGCCGGTTTGCCACACAGGGATAATCCACACAGGGAAAATCCCGATGTGGAGAATCCAGACGTGGAGAATCCCCATAGGGAAAATCCCGCACAAAGAAATACTATCCAAGTAATTACTCAAGAAAGAAATACTCTCTCAAAGAACTATCAATCCATCAATCTTGATGGGATGGACAGGATGGATGAGCGAAGCGAGTATGAAGAGATTATCAAAGAGAATCTTGACTACAACATTCTCTGTCAGGATCCGAAGTTCGATAAAGACCGCTTCCGGGAGATCATGGACATCATGCTGGATGCCGTCTGCTCTACCGCTCCGACCATCCGTATCAATGGCGAGGATATGCCGCAGCAAGTGGTTAAGTCCCGCTTTCTCAAGCTGAATAGCAGCCACATAGAGTACGTTCTGGAAGCAATGAACAAGAACCCGTCAGACATCCGTAATATCCGGGCGTACCTGTTGACCGCTCTGTATAACGCCTCTCTGACAATAGACAATTACTACTCCGCGCTCGTCAATCATGATTTCTACGGGCAGGACAGATCGGCAGGGTCAAAGAAGCCGAAGACCTACGATTATAGCCTTTGTGAAGACATTCTTTAATGAATACCATCGTGAGCAATGCTCGGAAAGGAGGACAGTGTAAATGAAAATCATCTATCGCCGGATTGTGCCGCCTTAGCTGAGGCAGCATTCCCTCAATCATTTCAAGGAAAGGAGGTATCACTGCAATGCAGGATGAAGTCAACACCAAAGTTGTTGCAATCATGATCAAGGGCGGCAAAATCTCTGCTGAGGTGCTGAAAAAGGCTCTGGACAAGTTCGTTCAGGAGATCGAGAAGGCGCAGAAGCAGATGCAGCAGCCCAAAACCTATCGCGGCAAGCAGTCCATCAAGCATCTGATGAGCCAGAACGCCGCCATCTCCAACATCGAAGTGACGGACGGCAACATCAAGTCCTTTGAGCGTACTGCCAGCAAATACGGTCTGGACTTTGCGCTCAAGAAGGACGTTTCCGTAGAACCGCCCAGCTACCTTGTCTTCTTCAAGGGACGGGATGTTGATGTGATGACCGCCGCGTTCAAGGAGTTCTCCGCCAAAACCGTCAAGCAGAAGGAACAGCCGTCCATCCGGCACAAGCTGGATCAGGAGAAAGTTCAGAGCAAGGCGCAGCATAAGGAGAAGGTCAAGGTCAAGACCAAGGATCGGGGTGTGGAGCTGTGAACAAGCCCGATGTGAAGAAGCTCGTTCTTCTGAACCTACCGTATGTCTTCGCCTTCTACTTTGCGGATAAGATCGCCGCCGTATTTCGTCTCGCTCCCGGCACGGAGTTCATCGACAAGCTGACAAACGGCTTTGCTGTATTCGGCACTGCCTTTGCAAATCCGCTGCCCAGCTTTCATACCGTCGATCTGCTCATCGGTCTGATTGCCGGTGCGCTTCTCAAGCTGGCGGTCTATTTCAAGGGCAAGAACCGCAAGAAGTTCCGGCAAGGCGAAGAGTACGGCTCTGCCCGCTGGGGCAAGTCGGAAGACATCAAGCCGTACACGGATCCGGAGTTCTCGAACAACGTCATCCTAACGCAGACGGAGTTCCTGACCATGAACAGCCGCCCGAAGCAGCCGAAATACGCCCGCAACAAAAATATCCTTGTCATCGGCGGCTCCGGCTCAGGCAAGACACGCTTTTTCGTGAAGCCGAACCTGATGCAGATGCACAGCTCCTATGTGGTCACTGATCCGAAGGGTACGGTACTGGTGGAGTGCGGCAAGATGCTCGAAAAGGGCGGCTATGTCATCAAGTCGCTGAATACCATCAACTTCAAGAAATCCATGCACTACAATCCTTTCAGCTACATCCGCAGCGAGAAGGACATCCTCAAGCTGGTCAATACGATCATCGTCAACACGAAGGGAGATGGCGATAAGTCCGGCGAAGATTTTTGGGTGAAGGCGGAGAAGCTGTACTACACAGCCCTCATCGGTTACATCTGGTACGAGGCACCCGACCACGAGAAAAACTTTACTACCCTGCTCGAAATGATCAATGCCTCGGAAGCCAGAGAGGACGATGAGACCTTCAAGAATCCCGTGGACAAGATGTTCGACGAGCTGGAAGCCCGTGACCCGGATCACTTCGCGGTCAAGCAATACCGCAAATACAAGCTGGCTGCTGGCAAGACCGCTAAGTCGATCTTAATTTCCTGCGGTGCAAGGCTTGCGCCCTTCGACATCGCAGAGCTGCGGGAGCTGATGAGCTACGACGAGATGGAGCTGGACACCATCGGAGACCGAAAGACGGCGCTGTTCGTCATCATTTCGGATACCGATGACACCTTCAACTTCGTTGCGGCGATCATGTATTCCCAGCTCTTCAACCTTCTCTGCGACAAAGCAGATGACGTTTACAACGGACGGCTTCCCGTTCATGTGCGCTGTCTGCTGGACGAGTTTGCGAACATCGGTCAAATTCCGAAGTTTGATAAGCTCATCGCCACCATCCGAAGCCGGGAAATCTCGGCGTCAATCATCTTGCAGTCCCAGTCTCAGCTCAAGACCATCTACAAGGACGCGGCGGACACCATCACGGGCAACTGTGACTGCACACTTTTCCTCGGCGGCAAGGAGAAATCCACGCTCAAGGAAATCAGCGAGGTGCTGGGCAAGGAGACAATCGACCTTTACAACACCTCGGAAACCCGTTCCAACAACAACTCCTACGGCTTGAATTATCAAAAGACCGGCAAGGAACTGATGTCTCAGGATGAGATCGCCGTCATGGACGGAGCTAAGTGTATTTTGCAGCTTCGAGGTGTGAGACCTTTTCTCAGTAACAAATACGACATTACGAAGCATCCCAAATACCGACAGCTCTCCGACTACGACAAGCGGAACATCTTTGACATCGAGAAGTACCGGCAGCACAAGCTGGTAGTCAAGCCCGATGACACATTCGAACTCTATGATATGGGCGAGGTCGATGCAGATTAAAGCCCCGTCGCTGCACTGCGCAGTGGGTAAAGCCTGATGGCTCCCAAAGCAGAACAGCGACGGGGCTTCTTTTTTTATGCCCATTTTCAAAAATACACAACCAATCTTTTTCAAATCAAGGAGGAAAATCTATGGCTTTCATCAATCAGGCTGTCACGGTTCTTCAGACGCTCGTTATCGCCCTCGGCGCAGGTCTCGCAGTGTGGGGTGTTGTCAACCTCATGGAAGGTTACGGCAACGACAACCCCGGCGCCAAGTCTCAGGGCATCAAGCAGCTCATGGCTGGCGGCGGTGTGGTGCTGATCGGCACGACTCTCATCCCTCTGCTCTCCGGTTTGTTCGGCTAATCCACGGCAAGCCCAGCTTAACCGAAGGGTGGTGAAATATTGGGCAGCATTTTAGAAAAGATTGAGCAGGCTCTCAAGGATATGCTGATCGGATGGATCGAGAGCAACCTGACCAATATGTTCACCGATGTCAACGAGAAGGTAGGAACGATTGCCGCCGAAGTTGGGCAAACACCGTCCGGCTGGAACGGCGGCGTGTACCAGATGATCCGGGGACTATCCGAAAACGTGATAGTCCCCATCGCTGGTATCATCATCACCTTCGTTTTGTGCTACGAGCTGATTTCCATGATCACCGAGAAAAACAACCTTCACGACATGGACACTTGGATGTTCTTCAAGTGGTTTTTCAAGGCGGCTGTGGCGATCTACCTCGTGACGCATACGTTTGACATCGTGATGGCAGTATTCGACATCGGGCAGAACGTGGTTTCCGGTGCAGCCGGAGTCATCCACGGCAACACCAGCATTGACATTGACGCGACGATTGCGCAGATGCGTACCGGCATGGAGAACATGGGCGTCGGAGAACTGCTCGGACTGTCGATAGAAACTCTTCTGATCAGCTTGTGCCTCAAAATCATGGCGATCCTCATTACGGTCATTCTCTACGGGCGCATGATTGAGATTTACTGCACCGTGAGCATCGCGCCTATTCCCATCGCAACCATGAGCAACCGCGAATGGGGCAGCATCGGCACGAACTATCTGAAAGGCTTGTTCGCTCTGGCATTTCAGGGCTTTCTCATCATGGTCTGCGTCGGCATCTATGCGGTGCTGATCAACGGCATGATCATCGCAGACAACATTCATTCGGCTCTGTTCTCTGTGGCAGCGTATACGGTCATTCTATGCTTCTCGCTGTTCAAGACCGGAAGCCTCGCAAAATCCATTTTCCATGCGCACTAAGGAGGTCGGCAGCATGAAGAAGTACAGCATCATCTACGCCGATCCCCCTTGGGCGTATCGGACTTACTCCAAGAAGGGACAGGGACGGTCGGCAGAAAGCCACTACCCGACAATGTGCATTGAAGACATCAAGGCACTTCCGGTCGGTGAGCTTGCCGCGAAGGACTGCGCCCTGTTCCTCTGGATCACGTTCCCGTGCCTCTGTGAAGCACTCGAAGTGCTGACGGCATGGGGATTTTCCTATAAGACCGTGGCTTTTGTATGGGTGAAGCAAAACCGTAAGAACGACGATCTCTTTACCGGCATGGGCTACTGGACAAGGGCGAATGCCGAAATCTGCATCCTTGCTACGAAGGGACATCCGAAGCGTGTTGACGCCGGTGTGCGTCAGGTCATCCTCAGCCACATTGAAGAGCATTCCAAAAAGCCGGATGAAGCGCGGGAGCGCATTGTTCGGCTCATGGGAGACCTTCCCCGCGTAGAGCTTTTTGCCCGTCAGTCTCCCGAAGGCTGGGATGTTTGGGGCAACGAGGTCGAATGCACGGCTCATCTTCCTATGGAGGAAACACCATGCTGCGGCTAAAACCCATCTCTCTTCGTGACGCCAACGAGTATGTCCGGAAGTATCACCGACATCACAAGCCGGTTGCCGGTCACAAGTTTTCCATCGGCTGTGAAGCAGACGGTGAGCTGGTCGGCGTAATCATCGCCGGGCGTCCCGTCAGCCGGTATCTGGATGACGGCTTCACATTGGAGGTCACAAGGCTATGCACCAACGGGGCGAAGAACGCTTGCAGCTTTCTCTACGGCGCGGCGGCAAGAGCTGCTGCGGCTATGGGCTATAAGCGCATCATCACCTACACGCTGGAAAGTGAAAACGGTGCAAGCCTTCGGGCTTCCGGCTGGATTTGTCAAGGCAAAGCGGGTGGGCTTCGCTGGACAGGCAAGCGTCAGCCGAAGGAGAATCAATATCCCGCACAGATGAAGCTGCGCTACGAAAAGCAGCTTAGAAAGGAGGAAACAGTCAATGGCATTTGTTCCGGTCCCGAAGGATCTTAACCGCGTCAAAACGAAGGTCATGTTCAACCTGACCAAGCGGCAGCTCATTTGTTTTTCCATCGCTGCGGCAGTCGGCGTCCCGATCTTCTTTCTGGCAAAGGCGCATCTCGACTTGTCCACGGCGGCAATGCTGATGGTGGTCATCATGCTCCCGTTCATCTTCTTCGCGCTTTACGAGAAGGACGGTCAGCCCGCCGAAAAGTATCTGTACCACATCGTACAGTCCATGTTCATCCGGGACAAGGTGCGTCCCTATCGCACAAACAATCTCTACGCTGAGATTCAGCAGAAAATCAAAGAACAGGAGGAATTGCAGCTTGAACAACAGCACAGCAAAGGCAAAGCCTAAGATGACCGTCAAAAACGGTGTCGTTTACGGCGATGCCCTTTCCGCTCAGGAAAAGAAGCGGATCGTCATGCAGAAGAAAAAGGACAGGAAGGCAAAGAAAGTCCGCAAGTCCGCCCAGCAGACCATCCCCTATGTGGAGATGTGCCGTGACGGTATCTGTAAGGTGAACAGCCGCCTCTACACGAAGTCCATCGCCTTTGAGGACATCAACTACCAGCTTGCGCAGAACGAGGACAAAACTGCCATCTTTGAGAACTGGTGCGACTTTCTGAACTACTTCGACAGCTCGATCTTCGTCCAGCTCTCCTTCATCAATCAGAAGGCAAGCCTGAATGAGTTTCGCAAGCGCATCAACATTCCGGCACAGGAGGACGCCTTCAACGACATCCGCTCCGAGTATTCCGGTATGCTGCAAAACCAGCTCACCAAGGGCAACAACGGGCTGATCAAGAAGAAGTACATCACCTTCGGCATTGAGGCGGACTCCCTCCGCACGGCAAAGCCGAAGCTCGAACGCATTGAAACCGACATCCTCAACAACTTCAAAACTCTCGGCGTGAAAACCGAGCCGCTGTCCGGCTACGAACGGCTGAAAGTGCTTCATGATGTGTTCAATATGGACACCAATGAGCCGTTCCGCTTTTCCTTCGATATGGTTGCCCGGACAGGGCTTTCCAGCAAGGACTTCATCGCGCCCACTTCCTTTGACTTCCGTGAAGGCAAGTGCTTCAAGATGGGCAGAACCATCGGTGCGGTGAGCTTCCTGCAAATCCTCGCGCCGGAACTCAATGACCGTATGCTTGCCGACTTCCTTGAGATGGACAGCAACATCACGGTCAATTTTCATATCCGGACGATTGACCAGGCGAAGGCAATCAAGAGCATCAAGTCGAAGATCACCGACCTCGACAAGATGAAGATTGAAGAGCAGAAAAAGGCAGTCCGCTCCGGCTACGATATGGACATCAGTGCGACTCGTTCCTGAACAAAGCCTTCGTGGTTGAAGGACAAAATCAGGCACTAACAAAAGAACGAAAATTTCAGATGTTAGGAGAACTAACAATCCAAGAGGTGGAATGATGGGGTAACGCCCTGAAACGCCCCCTTAATACTCCGACTGGCAGGCGTAAGTGAAAACTGACCTGTCAGAAGCTCGGTGAAGTCGGCTGAGAGTAGCCGTATGGATTGCTGGATAATTACCAGCCCCACGAAAGCTGTCCAGAGGTGGACGGTGCTACCTATAGGCCGGAGGTCTACAAAATACCCAAGGTCAGAATGTTTGAAATATGACTGACGAAAACCGCGAATGTAAGGGTCTATACCATGACGGCATAGAAATGTGCTGGTAGCGTTCATCGCTAATCAGTGTGGTGGAGTAAAAATTGATGTTATGAAACACCATAGCACGTTACAGGCGTGTTCAAGCTGACAGGCTTAAAGCGGAGACCTAAAGGTATATGTAAAGATAGGATTGTTGGAACGAGGAAAGGCAGTAGGCTTCTACCATTAGGAAGTAAGCAGACGAATCATATAAGCTGCTGTACTACTGCTGAAAAGCAGAGGTCGAACTGATGATGTTTTCTGCGAAAAAGAGGAAAACGGAAGAATGGCCTCAAGTCAGTCAAACAGGCAACTTAGCACTTAGTCGCAATTAGGATTGCGAGTATGACAAAAAGAAGTCACTCGCCGTAAAGGAGAGTGATGCCTGATGCCAAATGAGAAGAAACCAAAAACCAAATGCGTGGAGTATCTCCGCCATGCTGAATACTACGATATGCAAAGTACCTTTGATGAACTGTATGCCAGAAGTCAGGCAGGAGAAATTTTCGAGAACCTGATGGATGTGATACTTTCAAGAGAAAATATCCTGCTGGCCTATCGGAACATCAAATCCAATACCGGGAGTATTACGCCGGGAACAGACAAGCTGAAGATTTCTGATATTGGTAAACTTACCGCTGATGAAGTCACAGCAAGGGTACGCAAAATCGTCAAGGGAGCTAAAAACGGCTACACCCCAAGAAGCGTAAGACGCAAAGACATCCCAAAACCAAACGGGAATACCAGGCCACTGGGAATCCCTTGTATCTGGGATAGATTGGTACAGCAATGTATCAAGCAGGTCATGGAACCTATATGCGAAGCCAGATTCAGCAACAATAGCTATGGATTCCGTCCAAATCGGTCGGTTGAAAATGCGATAGCGGCAACCTACAGGCTTATGCAAAAGTCAGGACTTCACTATGTAGTAGAGTTTGACATAAAAGGTTTCTTTGACAATGTAGACCATTCAAAACTGATAAAACAGTTATGGTCACTGAATATCCGGGATAAAGAACTGCTCTATGTAATCCGTAGGATTCTCAAAGCGCCAATCCTCATGCCGGACGGCCACACAGAACACCCAACAAAGGGAACGCCGCAAGGCGGAATTATTTCCCCACTATTGGCAAATGTGGTGCTGAATGAACTTGACCATTGGATAGAAAGTCAATGGCAGTGCAACTCGGTAACGGAAAACTACGCTTACAGAGAAAATGCGGCAGGCTGTCCGATACAAAGCCATGCGTACCGGGCAATGCGGAATACACGGCTGAAAGAAATGTATATCGTGAGATATGCAGACGATTTTCGGATTCTCTGTAGAACAAGGGAACAGGCAGACCGGACGCTGATTGCGGTCACGCAATGGCTGAAAGAACGCCTGCGCCTTGATGTTTCACCGGAGAAAACGAGAGTTGTTGACGTCAGACGGAGCTATTCTGAATTTCTCGGATTCAAAATCCGACTACGCAAAAAGGGGAAAAAGTACGTCGTTCAATCGCACATGTGCGATAAAGCATACAAAAAGGTTAAAGCCAGCCTGACTAAACAAGTCGGAAATATCAAATTTCCCAGAAAAGGACGTGGAGAAGCCGGGGAAGTACGGCTGTTCAACTCCATGGTTATGGGAATCCAGAATTACTACCAGTTAGCCACTGACATCAGCATAGACTGCGGTGATATTGGCAGAACTGTTAATACAGTTCTCAAAAACAGGCTGAAATCTGGAAAAACGCACCGACTGAAAGAAGAAGGTCGAGACCTTACAAAAACGGAACTCCAAAGATATGGGAAATCGGAACAGCTAAGATATATAGCACAATCCAAAGAACCGATTTATCCAATAAGCTATGTTCAATGTAAAAATCCAATGAGCCAGCGGCGGAAAGTATGTGCCTACACAGCGGCAGGCAGAAGTGAAATCCATGATGATTTGCGGATAAACACTTTCTTACTGTTACAGCTAATGCGGGCACCTACATATAGCCGCAGTACGGAGTATGCAGATAACCGTATCTCACTTTTCTCCGCACAATGGGGAAAATGTGCAGTAACGGGAAAGGAATTTCAGTGTATATCAGAAATCCACTGTCATCACAAAAAGCCAAAAGGAATTGGTGGCAATGATAAATACGAAAATCTTGTATTGGTGCTTGCGCCAGTACACGAACTGATACACGCAGTTGATGAGGACACGATTCGTTCTTATCTCTCCGCTCTTAAATTGGATGTTTCGCAGCTTGCGAAGTTAAATAAACTGCGAATACTGGTAAATCGGAAACCTATTGATTTGGAGAACCAGAAACCTATAAATTCTCATAATGGTATGACTAAGGAGACTAAGAAAACTGTTTGATTGATGGAACGCCGGATGCGGTGAAAGTCGCATGTCCGGTGTGAAGCGGGGGAAAAGCTGGAGATAACTTCAAAGGCTTACCTATCGCTATTCCCGTCCGATCTCGCCACCTTTGGCGGTGAGGCGAAGCGTCTGTTGCAGGATCTCCAGACCCGCAATGAGAGACTGTTCCTCGTGACCATCCTCATCATGAACACGGCAACCAACCGCCAGAAGCTCGAAAACGCGGTCTTTCAGACCGCCGCCATCGCTCAGAAGTACAACTGTGCGCTCAAGCGTCTTGACTTCCAGCAGGAAGAGGGGCTGATGTCCTCTCTGCCTATCGGCATCAATCAGGTGGAGATCGAACGCGGACTGACCACTTCCAGCACGGCGGTTTTCGTGCCGTTCACCACACAGGAGCTTTTTCAGGGCGGTGAAGCTCTCTACTACGGGCTGAACGCGCTGTCCAACAACATGATCATGGTAGACCGCAAGCAGCTCAAGAACCCCAACGGGCTGATCTTGGGTACACCCGGTTCCGGTAAGTCCTTCTCCGCCAAGCGCGAAATGACGAACGCCTTCCTCATCACGGAGGATGACATCATCGTCTGCGACCCCGAAGCCGAGTATTTTCCCCTCGTGCAGAAGCTCGGTGGTCAGGTCATCCGCATTTCGCCGGTCAGCACGGATTACATCAATCCGCTGGACATCAACACGAACTACTCCGAAGAGGAAAACCCGCTGACGCTGAAATCCGACTTCATCCTCTCCATGTGTGAGCTGATTGTCGGCGGCAAGGACGGCTTGCAGCCGGTTGAGAAGACCATCATTGACCGCAGCGTCCGAATGGTCTATCAGGAGTTTCTTGCAGACCCCAAGCCGGAGAAAATGCCGATCCTCGAAGACCTCTACAACATTCTGAGAAATCAGAAGGAGCCGGAGGCACAGCGCATCGCAACCGCCCTTGAAATCTATGTTCACGGCTCGCTGAACGTCTTCAATCACAGAACGAATGTGGATGTCAACAACCGCTTCGTCTGCTATGACATCAAGGAACTGGGCAAGCAGCTTAAAAAGCTCGGAATGCTCATTGTGCAGGATCAGGTGTGGAACCGCGTGACCATTAACCGCGCCCAGCATAAGGCAACGCGCTATTACATGGACGAGTTCCACCTTTTGCTGAAAGAGGAACAGACCGCCGCGTACAGCGTGGAAATCTGGAAGCGTTTCAGAAAATGGGGAGGCATCCCGACCGGAATCACGCAGAACGTCAAGGATCTTCTTGCCTCCCGCGAGGTGGAGAACATTTTTGAAAACTCTGATTTTGTCTACCTTCTGAATCAGGCATCCGGCGACCGGCAGATTCTCTCGAAGGCGCTGAACATCTCGCCCAGCCAGCAGAACTACATCACCAACTCCAACGCCGGTGAGGGACTGATCTTCTACGGCTCGACCATCGTTCCCTTCAAGGACGATTTCCCGAAGGACACCCAGCTCTACCGCATCATGACCACCAAACCCGAAGAAACCGTACAGAACTAAGGAGGATTTTTGAATATGAACAACAAGATGATTACCATTCCCTACGCGGACGCTATCGAATACGGAGAGAACACCTCCGCGCTGTTTAAGGCTCTGTGGGAGCTGACCGATCTGATCCGACTGGAAAGCGACCTCAAGAAGCATCACCGCGCCTACCTCCATGTGAGGGAGGACATCGACGAAAAGGTCAAGGAAGCGCGTCAGATTATGACCAAAGTAGCCGTGGATATGATCGGCTTTTACTTCAATGTTGATGTTCCCAAGTGCAGCAACAACGATGAGAATACCCCTTTCGCTGACGCAGCGGATGATGAAACCGTATCTATCCCCAAGGACAAGTATGAGCTGATGATCGACGATCTGCTCACGATGTCCGAAATCATCCAGTGCGTCGCAGATATGCGCACGCAGGATGTGAAGGCAATCCGCGAGTTCGGCAAGTTCGTCCCCGCCTTTGCCGCCTTTGAGAAGAACCGGATGAGCCTCTATCGTGAGGCGGCGAAGGAAGCCGAGGAAATCTTCGACCGTTGGGCGGACGAGATTGACGATCTCGACGAGGACTTCACGGAAGATGAGGATTACGAGCCGGACGAGTATTACTCCGACTGATATGCGCTCAAATCCGAAGAAAGGAGCTGGTTTTTATAGAGCTTGACATCATTCATACCGGCGATTGCCTTAAAATCCTGAAAACTCTGCCCGATGACAGCGTTCATTGCTGTGTGACGTCCCCTCCGTATTACGCGCTCCGCGATTACGGCATGGAGGCTCAGATCGGCAGAGAGACAACGCCGAAGGAATATATCTCGCGCCTGACGGAAGTGTTTACCGAAGTCAGGCGCGTTTTGCGTCCGGATGGAACGCTCTGGCTGAACATCTCGGACACCTACGCCGGGAAAGGCAATCAGGGAGATTTCATTGATCCGAAGAACCCCAACGGCAGAAACGGTCAGGCTGTGGCTCTCAACAACAAGGTTGAGGGCTGCAAGCCGAAGGACATGATCGGTATTCCGTGGATGCTGGCTTTTGCCCTCCGTGATACCGGCTGGTATCTGCGCAACGACATCATCTGGATGAAGGATAACCCCATGCCGGAGAGCGTGAAAGACCGCCTATCCCGCTGCTATGAGCATATTTTCCTGTTCTCAAAGTCTAAGAAGTATTTCTTTGACTACAAGGCGATCTCCGAGCCGATTGCCCCTGCAACGGCAGAACGCCTCAAGCGCGGCATGAAGGGCGGCAACAAATACGGCAAACCCGTTCCCGGTCAGCCTCAGCCGCAGTCCATCAACCGCCCCCGTGAGCATGGCGAGATCAAGGGTTGTGACATCAATCCGCTCCGCAACAAGCGCGATGTCTGGAAGATCAACACTGTCCCCTTCAAGGGCGGTCACTATGCCGCCTACCCTCCGAAGCTGGTTGAGACCTGTCTGCTTGCCGGTTGTCCCGAAGGCGGTATTGTGCTTGACCCGTTCATGGGAAGCGGCACAACCGGCATGGTTGCCTCACAGATGGGGCGTCATTTCATCGGCATCGAGCTGAATCCGGCGTACACCGAGCTTGCCTACAAGCGGATTGGAGGTGAAATCTGATGTCCAAGGAACCGGAGCTTAAAGCCCGCGACAAGGTAGTCGTGCGGATGACGCGGGAAGGCGCGGTTGAAGAAAATCTGACGGCTGGCACCGAGCAGCGTGTGTCAAAGCGGCTGGAAGATGCGGAGCTGGTGAAGCCCGGTGAGACAGTCGAGCCTTCCGAAGCTCTTTCCCCAGAGGAACAGAAAAAGGTGCAGATGCGCCGTCAGCAGCGTCAGTTTCAGGCGGAACACGCCGAGGATAACGACACACAGCCGCCCTCGGAAACGTCCGTCACAGAAGAGAAAAGGGCAGAAAATCCATCCCAGAATGTAACTGAACCGCTACCTTCGGAAACGCCGTTCAAGCCTCCTGTTTTGGAGCAGCACGGCGTTTCTTCGCATACCGGCACGGTGATTGCTGAAACGGTTGTCACGCACAAGCTGCGCAAGACCTCTGCGGTTGAAGCAGTGGATGCGGATGCTATTCTCACTCAAGCGGCGGAAACCGCCTCTGCAAAGCCGGTCTCGGACGATGCCGCCCCGCCCACGAAGCGGATGCAGAAGCTCGAAAGAAAGTCCGAGAAGGCACATGAGCGTCTGGATGCCGCCCGTGAAAAGCTGCCCACGCACAAGGTTCTCAAGAAAGAGCGCGTCTTCGATGAAGAAACCGGCAAGGGCAAAACCCGCCTTCATTTTGAGGATGAGCTGAAAAAGCCGAAGGGCAAAGGAAAGCTGCAATTTGAGGCAGAGAATAACATCCGCAAGGTCGGTGACACCCTCGCTTCCGGCATTCACGGCAAAATCCATGAGGTCGAACAGGAAAACACGGCGGTTGAGGCGGCGCATAAAACGGAGATCGCTGCCGAGACTGCCGCTCGGCATTTCAGCCATCATCGGGAAAATAGCGTCAACAAGCCTTATGAGAAGGTTTCCAAGCTGGAACACAAGGCGGATGCTGCTGATGCAAAGCTCCAATATGAGAGAAATCAGCAGGAGCATCCTGAGATGAAGAAGCAGAACATGAACAAGCATTATCAGAAGCAGAACATCAAGAAGGAATATGCCGCTGCACGGAATGCCGGTTCTCAGACTGCCGGGACTGCCACAAAGAATACCGGCAAGAAGCTCGGTGAGAAGGCGTCCGACAAGATCAAGGAGTTCTTTGAGAAGAACAAGAAGGTCTTCATCTGGATCGGCGTCGGAATTGCCCTTCTCGTTTTGCTCGGTGCCGGAATCAGCTCGTGTTCGATGCTTACCTCTACCGGTTCGTCGGTTATCGCTTCCTCTTATCTCAGCGAGGATGACGCGATGCTTGGCGCGGAGGCGCAGTATTGCCAAATGGAGCAAGAGCTGCAACGCTATCTCGACACCTACGAAAGCACCCACGACTACGACGAATACCATTTCGATCTGGATGACATTGAGCATGACCCCTATGTGCTGATCTCCATTCTCTCGGCTCTCCATGAGGGCGAGTTCACGCTGGACGAGGTGCAGGGTACGCTTCAAATGCTGTTTGAAAAGCAGTATATCCTCACAGAAGAGGTCATCGTCGAAACCAGATACCGCACGGAGACCGACACATGGACGGATGCAGACGGCAACACGCACACGGAAACCTATCGCGTCCCGTATGACTACTACATCTGCAACGTGAAGCTCGAAAACTTCAACCTCTCCCATGTCCCGGTCTACATCATGGGGCAGGAACAGCTCTCCATGTATGCGACGTATATGTCTGTGCTGGGCAACCGTGAGGATCTGTTCGGTGACTCTCCCTATGTGGACAAGTACATCACAAATCCTCCCGCCGACTACGATGTCAACCCGGAATACCTGAACGATGAGAAGTTTGCGGCCCTGATTACCGAGGCGGAAAAGTATCTCGGCTATCCGTATGGTGCAACTTGTTCCCAACTGAAAAGGTTGGGCACTTGTCCAATGATTGGAGGTGAAAAGAAAGACAGGTGAACTGGTAATTCGATTGGTGGAATGATGGGGTAACGCCCTGAAACGCCAGCCTAATACTCCGACTGGCTTAAAGCGGAAACGCTATGGGTCAGAAGCTCGGTGAAGTCGGCTGAGAGTGACCGTAAGAATTGCTGGATAACAACCAGCCACACGAAAGCCGCCCAGAGGTGGGCGGTGTCACCTATAGGCCGGGGCTCTATAAAATACCTATGGTTAGAATGTGCGGAAGCACTGACGAAAACCGCGAATGTACAGGTCTAAAGGTAGGCCATATAGAAATGTATGGTGGCGTTAATTCGCCGTCAGTGTGGTTTAGTAAAAATCGTATGTATGAACGACCATGATGTGTTAAAGGCGCATCCAAGCTGACAGGACTAAAGCGGAGACCTAAGGGTATATGCACAGATAGAATTATCGGAACAAGGAAAGGTATCGGGCTTTACCATAGTGGTAAAGCAGGCAGACGAAGAAAATAAGCTGCCGAACCGGTGCTGAAAAGCAGAGGTCGGACTTACGATGAATCCCGCGAAAAAGAAGGATTCGGAGGGATGGCCTCAAGTCATTAGTCATATATGAAACAATCATTCAATCGCAGTAAGGATTCGAGTAGGACAAAAAAGTCACTCAATTCAAAAGAAGGGAGTGATGCCTTATGCCAAAAGAGAAAGCCGAAAAATCATTATGTATGAGCGGACTGCGCCATGCTGAGTATTACGGAATGCAGGAAGTGTTTGACGGTCTGTATGCGAAAAGCAGTAAAAATGAGACTTTCACAAATTTGATGAACATCATCTTAAAACGTGAAAATATCCTGCTGGCATATAGAAATATCAAGTCAAATGACGGAAGCAAAACTCCGGGAACAGATGGCGTGACATTCGATGACATCGGAAAGCTGATGCCGGATGAGGTTATTGATACAGTCCGTTTCATTACAATCGGCAGTACACATGGGTATCGTCCGAAACCTGTCCGAAGAAAAGAAATACCAAAACCTTACGACCCGACAAAAACCAGGCCGCTGGGAATCCCCTGCGTCTGGGACCGGCTGGTACAACAATGTATCAAGCAGGTCATGGAGCCGATTTGTGAAGCGAAATTCAGCGAAAACAGTTATGGATTCCGTCCAAACAGGTCTGCTGAAAACGCCATCGCAAGAGCGGAGTTCTTAATACAGAATACAAGACTGCACTATGTCGTTGAGTTTGATGTCAAAGGATTCTTTGACAATGTAGACCACAGCAAGCTGATAAAGCAGATATGGTCGCTCGGAATCAGGGACAAAAATCTCCTGTTCGTGCTGAAACGGATTCTTAAAGCACCAATACGGTTAGAAAATGGGGCAATGGAATACCCGACCAAAGGGACACCCCAAGGCGGTATTATCTCCCCGCTTCTGGCGAATATCGTGCTGAATGAATTAGACCAATGGGTTGACAGCCAATGGCAGGATAATCCGGTCACGGCAAAATACAAGACCTCCATAAACGCAAATGGCAGTATCAATAAATCCAATGCCTACAAGTTTATGCGAAGGACAAATCTAAAGGAGATGTATATTGTCCGTTACGCTGATGATTTCAGAATATTTTGCAGGACGAAAGATGAAGCGGAACGGACGATGAAGGCAGTCACACAATGGTTAATGGAACGTCTGCATTTAGAAGTTTCGCCAACAAAAACAAAGATAGTGAATGTAAAACATCGCTATTCAGAGTTCTTAGGGTTCAAGATGAAGGTGTTTCGCAGAGCAGATAAATATGTCATCAAATCTCATGTAGGTGACAAACAGCTTGAACATGCGCGTCAAAAACTGATCACACAGGCGAAAAATATAATCCACCCAAGAAAGGAAAAACATGAGCGTGGTGAGATTTCGCTGTATAACTCAATCGTCGTGGGGCTGCAAGACTATTACAGAATAGCAACTTGTATCAGTAAAGATTGCAGTTCCCTGGGACGTTCTGTCATGACAGTGCTGACCAATGGATTAAAGGAACGCCAGGGAAGCAGACTTGTGAGAAACGGCCGAAAATTAACAGTCTTTGAATCGCAGAAATATGGAAAGTCTAAATCGCTACGCTATGTGAAAGGGACGGACGAACCAGTATATCCTATCAGCTATATCCGGCATAGCATCCCTCTAAGCCGAAAAAGGGCTATCAACTGCTACACCCCAGCGGGGCGGAAGGGATTGCACGATAATCTGAAAATCAACGTGAATCTGATGCTGGCACTTATGCGACAGCCTATAGGAAACAGGAGCGTTGAATTAGCTGATAACCGGATTTCCCTATTCTCGGCACAATACGGAAAATGTGCTGTTACGGGAATGCCATTTCTGACAACAGATGAAATACACTGCCACCACATCAAGCCGAAAAAATACGGTGGGAATGACAGCTACGAAAATCTGGTGCTGATAAATAAACTGGTACACCGGCTCGTCCATGCAGAAACGGTTGAAACGATTACTTATTACCTTGAAGTCTGCAATCTCAATAAGAAGCAAATGGAAAAGCTGAACGCTCTGCGCCTGAAAGCAGGTTTAGGAGAAATTCGGGGAACACAACCCCTAAAAATGAACAAGGTAGATTGTAATAGATTGTGAGTATGACTAACGATGGAACGCCGTGCGCGGTGAAAGTCGCATGCACGGTGTGAAGTGGGGGAAAATCCGGAGATAACATCAAAGGATTACCTATCACTATTGTGGGGCGGCTCCAATCCCGACACATCCTTCGACTGCTCCGGCTTTGTCAGCTATGTTCTCACGAACAGCGGTCTTGTGAATACCGGACGGCTTGGCGCACAAGGGCTTTACAACGTCTGTACGTCGGTTTCAAAGGCGAATGCACAGCCCGGTGATCTTATCTTTTTCGTCGGAACGTATGACACCCCCGGCGTGTCTCACGTCGGCATTTATGTTGGTGATGGGGTCATGATCCACTGCGGCGATCCCATTCAGTACACATCCATCAATTCTTCCTACTGGCAGTCTCATTTCTACGCCTTCGGAAGACCCGCCTATTAAAAGAAAGGAGTTATTTCATGAATCCCAAGTATCAGAAAGTCCTCTCCGACATTGAGAAGGCTGAAAAGAAGAAGTCCGAAATCGAAGGTCAGCTCAAGGAGCTGTACGACAAGAAGACAGAGCTGGAAAACCTTGAAATCATCAACACCGTGCGCTCTATGGTGATGGACAAGGATCAGATCATGGCGTTCCTGTCTTCCATGAAGGGCGGCACCAAGCCCGCTGAAAATACGGAGGTAATCGACAATGCGTAAGAAGTTTCGTTTTCTGACCGTCCTTGCGGTCTGTGTCATGGTTCTGTCTTGCTTCTCGGTCACGGCATTTGCCTACGCCGATGATACCGAGCAGAACCTTCCCGTCACCGAGGCAACCCAGCCGGAACAGCAGCCCGCAGTCACTCCCGCCCCTGAAAAGCCGAAGGGTGAGCCGATTGACGATGAGGGCAACGCCCACACCCGCGACTTGCTCTATGACAGGGCAACCAACAAGCAGTTCATCACTGTTCAGACGAAGAACGGCAACACCTTCTTCATTGTCATCGACTACGATGCGCCCATCAACGAGGATGAGGAACAGTATCAGACGTACTTCCTGAACATGGTCGATGAGAGCGATCTGCTTGCGCTGCTGGATGAAGACGCTGCGGCTGCTCTGACCACCTGTAACTGCAAGGAAAAGTGCGCTGCCGGTCAGGTCAACACCGACTGTCCGGTCTGCAAGACCAACATGAGCGAATGCACCGGCACAGCCCCCGCTACACCTGAGCCGGATAAGGATGCAGAAACCGATGCTCCCGCCCCTAAACCCGAAAAGAAGTCCAACGTCGGCATGATCCTCGTCATCTTTGCCCTTGCCGGTGCTGCGGGTGCAGCTTATTACTACATCAAGTTCGTCAAGGGCAGAAAGCTCAAGGATGAGGATATGGACTTCTTTGATGATGAAGGCTACGAGGAAGAGCCGTACATCAATGAGGATGAAGAGCCGCAGATTGCGGAGGATGCTGAAACGGATGGTGATGAAGATTGATCTTAGTCATTGCTGAAAAGCCCAGCGTTGCCCAGTCCATCGCAAAGGTGTTGGGCGCGACGTCCCGCAAGGACGGCTACATGGAGGGCGGCAATTACATCGTTTCTTGGTGCTTCGGTCATCTGGTGGAGCTGGCAGACGCCAGCTCCTACGATGAGCGGTATGCCAAGTGGCGGTATGACGATCTGCCCATTGTTCCGGAAAGCTGGATGTTTGAGGTCACGAAGGACAAAGCACAGCAGTTCAAGGTGCTGTCCGCTCTCATGAAGGACAAGCGCGTCACCGAGCTGGTCTGCGCAACCGATGCAGGACGCGAGGGTGAGTTGATCTTCCGGCTGGTCTACGACAAAGCCGGATGCACCAAGCCCTTCAAGCGTCTGTGGATCAGCTCGTTGGAGGACTCCGCCATCCGCGAAGGCTTCCAGCATCTCCGGGACGGCAAGGAATATGACCGCCTCTATGAAGCGGCACTCAGCCGCTCGAAGGCAGACTGGATTGTCGGTATCAACGGCACCCGCCTTTTCACCACGCTCTATCACAAGAAGCTGGTGGTCGGGCGCGTCCAGACGCCGACCCTTGCAATGCTGGTGGAGCGTGACGGGAAAATCTCCACGTTCCAGAAGGAGAAGTATTTCAACGTCCACGTCGGCAAGGGCGATCTGACCGCCGATCTGGAAAAGGTCAAAACCGAAGAGGAAGCAAAAAGAATTGCGGCGGCTTGCGAGAAAAAGCAAGCCGTCGTTTCTTCTCTCAAGCGGGAGACGAAAACCGTCAATCCTCCGAAGCTCTATGATCTGACCACCTTGCAGCGCGAGGCAAACCGATACTACGGCTTCACCGCCCAGCAGACGCTCGATCTCGTACAAACACTCTACGAAAAGAAGCTCCTGACCTATCCGCGCACGGACAGTCAGTTCATCACGGATGATATGGAGGACACTGCCCGTCAGGTCATTTCCATCGTCTGCCGCCAGCTTCCGCTTTTCTCCGACGTTTCGGTTACTCCGGACATTGCCCGCGTAACCGACAACAGCAAGGTCACAGATCACCACGCTATTCTCCCCACCGTCCAGCTCGAAAAGCAGGATGTTTCGGCGCTCCCTCAGTCAGAGCAGAAAATCCTCAATCTTGTTGGGATGCGCCTTCTGTGTGCGACCGGCGAGAAGCACACCTACGCAGAGACGCAGATCTCGCTCTCCTGCGAGAGCTATACGTTCAAAACCAAGGGCAAGACCGTCATTCAAAACGGCTGGAAAGCCATCGAAGAGCTGTTCAAGGCTTCCCTCAAGACGAAGGAAAAGGATGATCCCATGAAGTCCCTGCCCGAAGTCCATGAAGGCGATGTTCTGGATGGTGTGTCCGCCAGCGTCACCGAACACTTCACAACGTCCCCGAAGCAGTACACGGAAGACACGCTCCTGTCTGCAATGGAGACTGCCGGAAACGATCAGTTCGACGATGACACCGAGAAGAAAGGTCTCGGCACTCCCGCGACCCGTGCCGGTATCATTGAAAAGCTGGTGAAGTCCGGCTTTGCTGAACGCAAGGGCAAATCCCTCATTCCCACAAAGGACGGCTGCAACCTTGTCTGCGTCCTGCCGGAACAGATCACATCTCCCGCAATGACGGCGGAATGGGAAAACACGCTCATGGAGATTGAGCGCGGCAATGCGGATGCAGACGCATTTCTCAGCGGCATTGTCCGGATGACCGGGGATCTCGTGAAAGCCTACCCGTTTCTCTCCGATGCCGAAGCCCAGCGTTTCGGCACGGGTAAGGAGGAAATCGGCAAATGTCCTCGTTGTGGATCTCCGGTCTATGTCGGCAAGGGCAACTTCTACTGCTCGAACAAGGAATGCTCCTTCTGCCTGTGGGAAGACAACAAGTTCTTTTCCAGCAAGAAAAAGAAGCTGACCAAGAGGATTGCAAAGGAGCTGCTGGACAAGGGCTGGTGCCGCGTGACCGGGCTTTACACGCCGAAGAAGCCTCAGCTCTACGATGCGGTGATTCGTCTGGATGACAGCGGCGGCAAATACGTCAGCTTCAAGATGGAGTTTGACCGATGAGCCGCCCAAAGTATGTTGCTTCATGCAGCGGAGGCAAAGACAGCGTAGCGACGCTCCTGCTGGCTGCACAGCACAATGAGCCGCTTGACGAGGCGGTTTTCAGTGAGGTCATGTTTGATAAGGACACAAGCGGCGAAGTCCCGGAACACCGGGACTTCATTTATGACCGGCTCAAGCCCTTCTGCGAAAAAGAGTTGGGCATCAAGTTCACCATTCTCCATGCGGACAAGACCTACGATGACGTATTTCATCATGTCATCACCCGCGGGCCTCATAAGGGCGAGGTTCGCGGGTTCGCGTGGGCTGGAATGTGCGCAGTCAATCGGGACTGCAAAATTCCGCCCGTTCGCAAGTACAATGCCGCGCTTTCTCCGGACCCTGTGAGCTATGTCGGCATCGCGGAGGATGAACCAAAACGACTTGCGCGTCTGGACGGCGTGAAGAAGGTCAGTCTCCTTGCCAAGTACGGCATGACCGAGGCGGACGCCTACAAGCTCTGTCAGGAACACGGGCTGCTTTCCCCAATCTACGCTCACTGCCGAAGAAACGGCTGCTGGTTCTGTCCCAACGCCAGTGACTCGGAGCTGCTGCACATGGTCACAAAGCACCCGGATATGTTTGACCGGCTGATTGAATGGGAGAACGAGGATAACATCTTCCATCGTCGGATGACGCGCAGAGAAACCCCGTCTGAGGTAAAGGCTCGTTTACTGAGCAAATCCCAGACGGGGTTTTCTTCGCCCAAAAGCACATAAGAAATGGAGGTTTGAGATGGCTGAAAACAAAAATGCACAGCAAGTCCGCGAAATCACGGACAAGCTGGAACAGGGCATCAAGGAGCTTTTTGAATCCGAGCGGTTCAAGGAATATCTCCGCACGATGTCCAAGTTCTACAACTATTCCTTCAACAACACGCTGCTCATTGCGATGCAGAAGCCGGAGGCAACCTATGTTGCCGGTTATACCTCGTGGCAGCGCAACTTTGACCGTCAGGTCATGAAGGGCGAAAAGGGCATCAAGATTCTTGCACCCGCGCCGTACAAGGTGCAGGAAGAGCGTGAGAAGATTGACCCCGCGACGCAGAAGCCGGTGATCGGCGCAGATGGGAAGGCTGTCACAGAGACGGTTGAGGTTCTGCGTCCTGCCTTCAAGGTGGTGAGTGTCTTCGATGTCTCACAGACGGACGGCAAGGAGCTTCCGGACATCATCGTCGATGAGCTGAAAGGCACCGTCGAAAACTACGAGGCGTTCTTCGACGCGCTCAGGCAGGAATCTCCCGTCCCTATTTCCTTTGAGGACATTCCGGGCGGTGCAAAGGGATTCTTCTCGCCGGTTGAAAGCCGCATCGCCATTCAGGAGGGCATGAGCGAAATCCAGACGGTCAAAACCGCCATTCACGAGATCGCCCACGCAAAGCTCCACGCCGTCAAGCCGGATGAGCAAGCCGCGCCAGAAGATAAGAAGGATCGTCACACCAAAGAAGTTGAGGCGGAGAGCGTTGCCTACACCGTCTGCCAGCGTTACGGCATTGAAACTTCGGACTATTCCTTCGGCTACATCGCCGGTTGGTCATCCGGCAAGGAGACCAAGGAACTGAAAAGCTCTCTGGACACCATCCGCAAGACGGCGGCTGAGATGATCGAGGGCATTGACGCCAAGCTCAAGGTGCTGCTGGCAGAGAAAGCGCAGTCCGAAGAGAAAGCAGCCGAGGCACCCGTGGAAGCGGTGCCGGAAGTCCCCATTTATCGCGAGACAGCGAATTACGCCTATGAAGCCGATGAGCTGGAGTCATATCGTGCTTCTCTCGCCGCAAACGTGGAATGCCGCAAAGCGATTGAAGCGGCGATCAGCTCCAACTACGGAGATAACCGGCTGGATGCGGATGCTGCCGTGAAGAGCGTCCTTGAGCAGTTCTCTCCGGAGCGCGTCCGGTATGTCCTCGCAAACACCATTCAGCAGAAAGACTTTGACGGGCGCATTCCCCAGCCCCTCAAGGAATGGGCGAAGACCGTTGATGTCTGCCCCGAAAACGCCTCCCGCTTCCTTGTGGATAAACCAAATCCCGGACTGACGGCACTTTTCGTCGATGCGTTCCGTCAGCAGCCTGAACCCCAGAAAGAAGCTACTTCCGAGAAGGCAGAGAAAAGAGACCCGGAGGTCGTTGCATGGGAGAACGGTGAGATTACCTCGATTGAGGTAAAAACAGTGGAGGTCAAGTCTCCCTTTGCCCCCTTGCCGGAGGAAGCGGCAAAAGCACCGAAAGCGCACCGCCTGACTGCCGAAGAGAAGGAGATCAAAGCCGCCGTCATGGACACGCTCAAGGGGCAGATTGCCTATCACAACGACGGTATGCGGGCGTCCTACCGCGCCTCTAACCACTCCTTCAATCTGCTGGCACGGAACGGCGTCAGGATTGAGGGCAACACGGTCACGCAGAACGGTGAGCCGCTGTTCAAAATCCATCGCCGTCATGCGGCGCGGAAAACACAGGGCTGTTACCGTGAGCTGATGCCGACGCTGGAATACGTCAAGCAGGAGCAGAAGCAGGAAAAGCCCTCTATCCGCGATCAGCTCAAAGCTGCCGCGAAAACGCAGCCGGAGAAGAAGTCTCCGGTCAAATCCAAAACGCACGACATGGAGTTGTGAGAAAGGAGACGCATGAAGAAATACACAGATGTTGACATCATCGCGGAGCTGCAGAAGCTTGTGGACAGTCATGTAGACAGCTACAAGGAAGACTTCGACATCGACAAGCGCATCATCCGCCGCGCCGCCGAAAGCCGGAATCCCGAAGACAAGACGCTGATGTGGTTCTGCCGCCCGCACGGAACGCACTGCCTCAACGAAAATCAGGTATTCATTCAGGGAACGCGGGATCACAACACCTTCCGTTTCTATGCGGAACAGACCTACGACGAGTGCGTTGCCCGCGTCATTGTCCCGAAAACCGTCAAGCGCGGCAAGGTGTTCGGAGATGTCTTTGAGATCAACTACCGGGAACAGGCGGCAAATGTAGCGCAGAACTCGGTTGCGCCGGATCATGACCGGCTGACCTTCGCAGATGGCTATGTACTGGACGCCCCCTGCCGCAGCAGCTTCAATGCAGCAATGGCTCTGGTCGGTGAGCATGGCGGCGTCAAAACCCACCAGACACTCCCGAAGGACGCGGATGCTCTGGTGGAAGTGCTGTCCAAGCAGAAAAGCCGCCGTGACAGACTGCCGGATGCAGAAAGGACAGAGGCGCTTTCGCCTCTGCCCGTTGCAGAACTTCGGAAGTACGAAGCGGTCAAAAAGGCTCATCCGGATGCGCTGGTCTGCTTTGCTCAGAACGGCTATTTTGAGCTTTACGGCAAGGACGCAAAGAAAGCCGCGCCGCTTCTCGGCACAAAACTCCTTGAAAAGAAGGTGCGCGGCAAGCCATCCATGCCGGTGACTGGCTTCCGTGAAGCTGCGTGGGTAGCTGCATCAAAGAAGCTCTGGCAGTCCGGCGCGGATGTCTTTCTCAGCAAGGACGGCGAGACCTTCAAGGAACTCAAAGCCGCAGATTACATTCCTGTCGGCGCGACACTGAATGTGGATGGGATCAAGTGCAGAATTGACGCGGTTGATTTTGCCGCTGATGAAGTCCGGCTGACCAACATCGAGGACAAGAACCGCCCCATCCGCTTTTCGGAAAGCATCCAGTATGTCCGCTCGTATGTGGAAGATGCCGGTATTGCCGTCTATGACACCGTTCCGAAGAAGTCCGCTGCCCGTGAATCCATCCGTGACAAGCTGAAATCCGCGCAGAAAGCCCAGCCGTCCCACACACCGAAGCCGCAGAAAAACAAAGGAAAGGATATGGAACTCTGATATGAAGAATTTTACCGTGGAAGAAATCAACCTGATGTGCTGCTTCAATACGTCCAGCCGCAAGCGGCTGATCGACGATATGAAGAGCGTCACCCTGAACGACATGGACGGCGAGATCGCAGAGCTGATGTATAAGACCATCCGGAAGCTCGAAGCCATGACTGACGCAGAGTTTGAGGAACTGTATATCATGCCGGACGGCATGGTAGATGACTGAAAGGAGGATGCCTATGCCCGTATTAGACGGTGATTTTGAAGCCTTCGTCACAAACCTTGGAAAATACAATGAAGGAATGCTGGTCGGTGAATGGGTCAAGTTCCCGACAACCGAAGAAGAGATGCAGAAGGTCTTTGAGCGCATCGGGATCGGCAAGCAGGATGAGTTCGGTCAGCCCTACGAAGAGTGGTTTATCACCGACTACGAATGCCCGATCTACGGCGTTCAGAAGATGCTTGGCGAGTACGAGAGCCTTGATAAGCTCAACTACCTCGCCGCCTTGATTGACGAGCTTTCCCTGAGCGATCAGGAAAAGCTCGTTGCCATTATGGAATCTGGCTGCGATGAGGTCAGCGACATCGACGATCTCATCAACCTGACGTTCAATCTGGACTGCTATGACATCATGCCCGGTATCAACGACGAATATGACCTCGGCTATTACTATGCCAACGAAGCCGGTATCTACTCCGAAAAGGATCTCGGTCCTCTGGCAGACTACATCGACTATGAACGCTATGGTCACGACATCGCTTATGATGAACAGGGACGCTTCACCGATGAAGGCTATGTCCGCGTCGCAAGCGAACGCTGGGACAGACAGTTTAACGGTGAGCTGGACGATATTCCCGACGAATACTGGATTACCGGCTCAGGGGAAGCCGCCGAGCGTGATAGCACCATCGCCGTTCTCGTCGTTGAGCCGGGAAAGGAGCCTTATGTGAAGGAGATTGACTCGGATCTCAAGTCCTTGCATCATGAGGTCGGCGGCTGCATCGAGGCGATTTATCCCTACGAAGATCCTGTTGCTTTAGTCTGTAATGAGGAAGGCAAGCTGGAAGGTCTGCCCCTGAACCGCGCTCTGCGGGATGAGGACGGTGACATCTACGACGTTGTTGCCGGAACATTCATGGTAGTTGGCTTGACGGATGACAGCTTCGGCTCTCTGACCGTAGAGCAGATGCAGAAGTTCGCTGACCTCTTCAAAGTTCCGGAGCAGTTTGTTAAGTTGGGCGATAAGATTGTTGCGATCCCCATGATCTCGAAGGAGCAGCAGAAGCAGGAAGCTACCGAGCAGAAGGACTTTGAGATGAATGCCGACACCTCCGGTCTGACGGTTGCCGGTCACATCGGGACGTGGCACACCATTGATCAGCACGAGGTCGGCGGTCACAGCTTTTATTTGATGGAGCATGACACCTACGGCGATGAGGCGGCTTGCATCATCGTCGATGAGCGCGGCAAGCTCGTCCTTGATGATGTCTACAACGGCTTTGACGATGACACGCTCCGCCTTCTCGATCTTGAGGTCAAGGAAGTGTCGGAAATGCCGGATCCCACGCTCTCCGTTCAGGATATGAAGGACTACGGCTACGCATGGGCTGGCGTCCTTCCCGCCGGTCAGGAGACGGCTGAAAAGGCGATGGAGAAGGGCTGCGAGGTTTACCGTCTCTATTCGGATAACACCGAGGGCTTGTGCGTAGATGCCAAGGAGATTGCCGACCATGCGGCAAAGGGCGGAATGCTTGGTGTCAGCAAGGAAAGCTGGATGGCGGCACTTGAGAAGGAAAACTATCTCAAGGCAGCGGAGATGTCGATGGAGGATGACTACGGCATGATTGACGGGATCATCAACAACGGTCCGAAGGAAGACAAGACCCTTGATGCCAAAGCCCCCGAAACCGGCGAGAAGTCCTCCATCATGGACAGACTCAAGTCTGCAAAGGCTGAAAAGCAGAAGGAATGCTGCCCCCCCAAAAAGCACAAAGGAGAGATTGAGCTGTGAGCAGAAGTCAGAAATGGCGGCAGGAGTGGTCATTCTTCATCGGGGACAGCGGACGCCGGAAGTATAACCGCTTCTGCGTCCGCTGCGTCCATAGCTGCAAGCAGAGTTTCCGCGCGGATCTCATCGCCTGTCCGCACTTCTCCCGCAAGGCATCGCAGTGTAGACAGTTAGGGGGCGAAAAAGCCTGTGATTGCAAGCCCCAGAGCGGCGCAAATTGACCAACCTAAGTGATTGTATTCCCTGCGCAATTTCTTCTTTAGCGCAGAAATAAGTGTCGATTTCGGCACTTGTTTGAATGCCCGGAAAACGAACCAAAAGCCTCTGTCGATGCCCGTTTTGGGTGTCGGCAGAGGCTCTTTTTTTACGACATATTCAAAATAGCGGACAGCAGCTCTTGAACCTGTTGCCGGTATTCCGGCTTAATATCCGAAATACGTCTGGCAAGCGCAAGGGCTTCCGCTTCTGGCGCGTCAGTCCCAAAAATAATTCGGTCTGCGCTGACGCCGAGCAAACGGCAAAGACGCTGCAAGGCTTCGAGAGAGATACCGGAAGCACCACGCTCAATAGCACTCAGGTGATTCGGCGTCATGCCAAGCATTTCTGAGAGCGTGTCCTGCGTATATCCCGCCTGTTCTCTTGCCACTTGAATATTGCCGCCGATTTCAATATTGATGTCCTTCTTCTCTCGCATAGCCTCACCACCTTTGCATTTAGTGTACCTAACGGCGGTGTCATTATCCACGGTACACCGTCGTTGATTTTACTAACGACATTGCGTTGACTGTCCGTGATGAGGGTGATAGAATGGAGTTACCTACCAAAAGAGTGAAAGAAGGGGTGTCATGTCGCGCATTATTGAGTTTAGAAAGTCTGCTCAAAAAGCTGCAAAGCAATCCGTTCAAGGCAAGACTTGTGCGTTTACCGGTCATAGACCGCAGAGTCTTCCGTTCGGCTTTGATGAATCCGATAAGCGTTGTACTTCTTTGAAGTCTGTTATGCGGGATCAGATTGTAGCACTCATCGAGAACGAGGGCGTCACGCATTTTATTACCGGCATGGCTCTTGGCGTCGATATGTACGCTGCGGAAATTGTACTCGATTTGAAATCAAAATACCCTCGCATTACTCTGGAAAGCGCAATCCCTTGTGAGACACAAGCGATCAAATGGTCTGTGGCTTCACGGGAACGGTATTATAATATCGCGGCAAAGTGTGACAAGGAGACCATGCTGCAACGGGAGTACACGCCGGACTGCATGGACAAGAGAAATCGGTACATGGTCGATCACGCCGATTATATTCTCGCAGTATGGAATGGATGCCCCAGCGGTACCGGGAATACCGTGAGATATGCCCACAAAAAGGGCAAGACCATCATCGTCATCAATCCGGTTTCCCTTGATGTCACGCGGGAATAAGGCAAAAATCCCCCTTCTGAATCAAGCGTTGTGAAAACCGTGAAGTATTTCCCGATAGCGAATACCCATTGCACTGCTCAGTGATTATTGGAAACGTGTACGGCGTATGCTGCCCAGTGAACATCTCCATGGAACACATCGAATTTTCGCGGCATCGCAAAACGGAAAGTGTCACCTTATGGACAGTCCATTGCCGAGGGAAAAATAAATCGCTGGAAACGGGAACGCCCCCGGCATTGTGCTTCTGGCACAGTGTCGGGGGCGTTTTTCCGTGTCTTAGTTATGAGCCAGTTCATTTAGGAGCAGCTTTCGATAGTCCACATCCAAGATGCAGCGATGGAAGTCCATCAAACGGTGTTCGTCGAACAGCTTTTCACAGAGCTTGGTCAGCGGATGATTCATTAGCTTTGCAGAAATGCCAGTCTCGTTGAAAAACCTTGCCCATGTGAAGACCTCTTCTAAATCCTCCTGCCCAAGCGTGGCAGGAATGATAGCGTTGCAGAGACGGACAATGGGGCTGTCCGCAAATCGCTCTGCGACTTCCTCCGGTGTGCATTCATAGCGGTCACAGTCAAAGGAAAGCGCATCCTCAATTTTAAGATAATTTTCGGTTTCATCCCGCGTCAAGGTTATGGTGTAGTCTCCCATACCGGACGGCACATCAATATTCTCCATGACATCAAGCTCGAAACGGGAGCCGCCGATGATCGCTTCAAAGGAGAAGGACTGACAGATTACTGCTGGGTTTTTGTCTATCTTGTCCTCATTCAGAAATGACAGCGGATTATACTCCGTCAGTTCCCAGCCGATTTTACCTCTCTCTGTTTGCTCGGCAATCTGCTGGATCAGATGTTGTTCTTCTTCGTGCAGATTTTCATTGTACAACATGATACACCTCCGTTTTCTGATTGTCGTTTTTTGGGGGGCTGCTCTATGTTTCCGAAGAGACTGCCGTTTGTATCATCATTCCTTGGCTGAGGGCAGACCTTCGTAAAACTTCCTAAGTTCGTCCAAATTGCTTGTCCGATTTTTGATAGGCAGGGAGTCCCATGTAATGTCATGATAGCGTTCCGGCGGCTCGTCCCGCAGTCTTCGGTCGATAATGCAGACAATGCCGGTGTCTGTGAAATTGCGGATCAATCGCCCGATACCTTGCTTGAGCTTGATAATCATTTCGGGAACGCGGACATCCATCAGGGCATCCTTTGCGACGGAACACTTATACTCGATAATTGGATCGGGGACAGGGAACGGAAGCCGGAAAATGATGACATTGGAAAGGCTTTTTCCTTCAATGCTGATTCCTTCCCAATATGCACCCGTCCCCAGAAGTACGGAGTTCGTATCTTCCTTAAACTCAAGCAGCACCTTGTCCTGCGACGATCCCGGCTGCTGCATCAGGATTTTGTACGGAAGATTTTTCTCACTGAGAATGGAGTAGACCTCTTCCATGTCGGTCTTTGCCGTAAACAGCACGAGTGCCTTTCCATTGGAAATGCTCAGGATCTCAAGCAGCCGCTCCACACCCTTTTCAATGAAGGCTTCATGTTCTCTGGTCGGGTGCGGGAGATCGTCGCAATAGTAGATCATGGCGTGTTCATCGTATGGATATGGGGAAGGCTTTGGCTCGGATAAGCAGCCGCGATCACCAGCAGGAAAGCCGGTATTGCTGATAAAGTAAGAATACTGTTCTTCCAGAGACCCGCTCGTGGCGTTCGTCAGCGTGGCAGAGGTCAAGATGGTTCTTTCATCACCATTGAAGTATAGGCTGCTCACAATTTCTTTTGTGTTTTTAGGGCAATAGACGAGTTCCGTGTTGCTGCCGTGCTGCTCAATCCAGATCAGCATATCATCTATCCGGTCAAGAAGCTCTGAAAGGGACTCGCTGACGGCATCCAGATCATCAGAGGCAGCAAAGGAACGGTTGTTTCTGAAATCCATGCTGGAATAAATCTGAATGCTGGACGAAAGGTTGTGTATGGCGGCGTTCATCTCGGTAAGCAGTTCAATCGCACTGCCGCTTTGGTCAAAGAAAAAGCGGTCAGCGTAGCGCATATCCTGATCTGCATCGTCGATCTGCTTTTGAACTTGTGCTTTCAGGCAGTTATAGAAGGCGATGATTGCGCTCTCTGCCTCTCGCTTTTCACCGGACACACTGCTTTGGTCAGAGGGTCGCAGTTCATAGAATGCGCTTTTAATCATTCCAAAGAGCATACCTTGCCCGAAACGCTCCGTTGTGGCACTCCGCACCTTATCATCCAAGTTGTGCGCTTCATCCACGACAAGCAGATCAGCGGCGGCGTTAATCAGTCCGTCCTGCCCGCGTCGTAGTTTCATGAGATGCTGGGTAAGAAAGTCCTGATTGCACAGAACAACACCGTCCGTGTATTTTAACGATGCACGGACCTTGTAATACTTGCATTTCTTTTCGCAGGAGCCGCAATTCTTCATGCTGAACCGCTGCACGTTTACCTTGTCCCAGACGCCTTGCGGCAAAACCTCCGGGAAATCCTTGCGTTCCTCATACCCCTGCTGGATTCCTTCTTTGAGCGCGTCCGGTGGGTCTGCTTTCGGGTCACACATATACTCGTCTGCGCGTTTGTTGCAGAGATAATGGGTCTGTCCTTTTGCGAGGATGACATCTCTGTTCAGCCCAAGAAGGGGCATTACCGCGTGGACATCGCGCCAGAGCTGTTCTTGAAGCGCAATGGTCGAGGTTGCGATGATGACCGGCTTGTTCATGCGTTTGCTGTACAGCAGCACCGGCACAAGATAGCCAAAGGACTTGCCAATGCCCACGCCAGCTTCAATCGCAAAATGCTGATCGTTTATGAGGGCGTCCACAATCTCAAAAGACATATCCTGCTGCCCTTCGCGCATTTCCAATCCATGCTGCGGGGCTTCATCCCAAAAGAAGGTGCTGACTTGCTCACTCATGGAGTACAGCTCTGCTTTTCTGCGCTTTTTCCGTTCCTCCGATGTATTGAATCCAAAATAGAATCTGTTGTCCATCCACATTCCTCCCGGAATAGAAACCAAGGCTATCCGCGTTTCAATTCAATGCTGACGTTTCCGTTCTCGTCGATGGTCAGCGTCATGTGCCTGATGTGCTTCTCATAGAACTGCCGCCGCTCTGCGGGAGACATTTCGATCCTCGTGTTTCGCAGAGCTGCATCAAACATATCGTTGACGTTCAGGTGAACGGAGTTGTCAATCCAGCGGTACATCTCCTTGAACAGTGCGTTTTTCTTGATGTCCTCGCTGTTGCCGGAGTAGAAGTCATCCAGATAGCAGTAGAATATCCCAGATTCTGCAAGTGCTGCCTTCATGTCCGGTCCGCATTTTTCCCGCTCAATCATGACAAGGAATCTGGCGTCCGGTAAGGAAGAGATCAGCCCCCAGTAGTCGGAATCGCTTGAGACGATGACGAAGGAATCCACTTGCTTCTGGTAGTGTTCCTGACAGGCTCTTGCGGTGAGCTTGATGTCTACCAGTGATTTGTTCTGCTTGATCCGCTCAATCATGATATGTTCAACGGGGATGCGGGTGTAGTTTTCAAGAATCCGCCATGCCGTAGCGGTATGTACGTCATCAAAGAGAATGATCGCCGTAATCTTCTGCATGACCTCATAATCAAGATTTTTGAGCGTGGCACACAGTTTGTACGGGTCGGAGTTTTCGCAGTCCACCACCAATACGGTTTTCTCGCTGTCATCTATGAAGTCGTAGATATTGTTTTTTACAAAAGCCCCTGCATCAGAGACTTTACTGTATTCCGTGAAGGCGTCGCAATGCCATTGATAAAGCAGGGTAGCAAACTTCTTATCATTATAGAGGACATTACCCTCGTCCATCGGTACCCAGTTGATATACATTTGATAGGGGTAGTAGGAGAGACTTGCGTAATAAATATCGGCAGCATCTTTCGTTCCGTCCTCTGTCAAACCGTTTGGCATGATGAACAGCTCTTTTATGTACGCCCAGTTAATCCAGATTGGAAAGAGGCTCTTGCAGTTGTTAATGCGGTCTGAAATCAGCCGGTTGATCTCGATAATGTGGTGGCAGAGCTTTGTACTCGACTTTTTTATAAAGCTGATTCCGTCATTTGAAAGCTGCTGCATACTGGAAGCCGGGATGATCTCTGGCATTGAAAGCAGCCCTCGATACTCCATTCGCATGATGTCATTTATTTTCCGGTAGTTGCGCTCAATGGCGGTGCGGATGATACATAGATTACGAATGATACGGGCATTTTTATCCTGTTCAAGCCGGTTGTATATCTCTATCTTCGGCGGCTCGTGTTCATTTTGGAAAATACGAAGCGGGACGCCGATCAGGTAAGCGACCTTTGACACAAGCTCATAGGTGCTGTCTTTGTAGGCAATCTGTTCTCCGGCATATTCGATTCCATTCAACATGACTGAATTGCCCATGATCTACTCCTTTCTCGTAGGGGAGTTAAGCGGTCATTACATTGTCCGTCCACATCTCACACTGGCTCATGACAGTCTGGACAGCATCATCCATACCCTCTGGCGGATATTTGTGTTTTTTCAGCAACCTTTTGACCAGGCGGCGCATTCCAGCTCTTGCGCTCTCTTTCTTTTGCCAGTCTATTGTCTGGTTTTTGCGAAGCAAATCTGTCAGTTCTTTCGTGATAGCAATAAGCTCGTCATGCTCGTAAAAGTCCTTGATTGCTTGCGGCTTTGTGAGGGCATCATAGAAAGCAAGCTCGTCCGCTGTCAATCCGAGTTTTTCACCCTCGGCGGCAGCAGCGGCAATGTCTTTCGCCAGCTTGAGTAATTCTTGAATGACTTCCTCGTTGGTCAGCATTCCGTTCAAATAGCGGTTCATTGCGCTCTGAATGATTTCGGAGAACTTTTCAGACTTGACAATATTTGTTCGACGGTAAACAGAGACCTGTTCGGAAATCAGTTTTTTCAGGAGTTCGACTGCAAGATTCTTCTCCTTCATGTTTGCCACTTCTTCAAGAAACTTCGGATCGAACAACGAAAACTCAGTCTGGACATCGGAGAAGAGGTTGATAACACCTTCGCTCTTGATGCTGTGCTTCAAAAGCTCGTTAATGCGCTCATTTACTTCCGGAAGCGTAAACTTCTTTCCGGTACCGCCTGAAACCAAGCGCACGGTCATTGTTCTTACGGACTCGAAGAAAGCTGCCTCCATGCGAGTTTGCTCGTCTACCAAGCTGCTGCACAGCGAAAGTGCCTGCTTGAGAAGCAGGGCTTCTTTGATAAACACATTCTGTGTCTTCTCATGGTCGGGAAGCTCGTACTCTGCAACACTCTTGCCGAGTATGAAGTTCACTCCGCCGCTGATGAGCTTCGCCCTGTCGAGGTCGCTTCCGGTCATGAATTTCTCATAACTGAATCCGTGGAACAAATCTCTGCAAATAGAGAGCTTTTCAAGGAACTTCGGATATGCAGCCTTGCTTACATCTGTATCACCATAGTTCTTCTTGTCTCTGGCAGTATAGTCGTTCATTGCCTGTTTCAGTGCAGCCGCAATACCGACGTAATCGACAACCAAACCGCCTTCTTTATCTTTGAAGACACGATTGACGCGGGCGATAGCTTGCATCAGGTTGTGTCCAGCCATCGGCTTATAGACATACATCGTAGCAAGGGAGGGAACATCAAAGCCGGTCAGCCACATATCCACGACGATGGCGATTTTCAGCGGAGAGTTGTTGTCTTTGAATTTCCGCGCCATATCGTCCTTATGAGCTTTGTTGCCGATAATCTCACGCCATTCTTCGGGATCGTTATTGCCTTGCGTCATGACCACTGCAATCTTTTCCGTCCACGCTGGGCGTAGCTCAAGAATGCGCTTATAAATCTTCATTGCTATGGGACGCGAATAAGCAACGATCATCGCCTTGCCGGTTAGGATATTCTCACGGTAATTCTCGTAATGATCAAGAATGTCATTTACCAAGGAATTGATCGTCTGGTCGGCACCGAGGATTGCTTCCATCTGACCAAGTTCCTTTTTGCTCTTTTCAATGACATACGGATCGGCGTTGTCAGCCATAATGTCATACTCATTATCGATCAGATGGAGGGTGTTCTCGTCGAGTTTCAGGTGAATCACACGGCTCTCGTAGTAGACGGGTCTGGTCGCGCCATCTTCAACTGCCTGTGTCATATCATAGATGTCGATGTAATCACCGAAGACCTCTCGTGTACTGCGGTCTTTTGTGGAGATCGGTGTTCCGGTGAATCCAATGTAGGTCGCATTAGGAAGCGTGTCTCTTATAATGCGGGCAGTGCCGATAACGGTTTTCGCCTCGACTTCGCCGTTGTCCTTCTGCTTGACCACAACCTTCTCATTGAGACCATATTGCCCACGATGCGCTTCATCAGCCATCACGATAATGTTCCGACGCTCCGAAAGAGCTTCGTTGCTTTCTTCAAACTTCTGCATGGTCGTGAAGATTATGCCGTTTGCCTGTCTGTTTGCAAGCAGTTCTTTCAGATTCTTGCGGCTCTCAGCGTGCTGCGGCGTTTGCCGGAGGAAGTCCTTGCAGCGGGCGAATTGTCCGTAAAGCTGGTCGTCCAGATCGTTACGGTCGGTAATGACAACGATAGTGGGGCTTTCTAACGCTTCTTGCAGATAATGAGCATAGAAGACCATAGACAACGATTTTCCGCTGCCCTGTGTATGCCAGAAGACGCCACCCTTACCGTCCGTCACGGTTGCGTGTTTTGTAGACTCAATCGCCTTTTTGACTGCGAAATACTGATGATACCCGGCGAGTATCTTGAAAGTATTCTGTCCATCCACATTAAAGCAGATGAAGTTTTTCACGATGTCAAGGAAGCGGGTCTTCTCAAACAGTCCTACAAAGAATGTGTCAAATGATGCGTGTTGCGTATTCTCATAGCTGCCGTCTGTTGTTTTCCACTCCATAAAGCGGTCTTCGCCGGACGTGATTGTACCAGCCTTTGAAGTGGTCAAGTCGCTCATGACACATACCGCATTATAAATGAACATAGAGGGGATCTCATACATATAGTTCCGGAGCTGGCGGTATGCTGCGGAAGCATCGGTTTCTTCGCGGGACGGAGACTTCAACTCCACAATGACGAGTGGGAGACCATTGACAAAGAGAATCACATCTGGTCTTTTTTCGGAGTTCTCAATGAAAGTCCATTGATTCGCAACTGTGAACTCGTTACTGGCAGGATTTTTGAAGTCTACAAGGTAAACAAGGGTAGAGCGTTCTTCACCCTTGTCATAGTATTTTACCGGGACTCCGTTTTGGAGGTAGTCCATAAAGACCATGTTCTTCTGCAAAAGCGTTCCGGTTTCAAAGTTCTTGAGCTTATAGATTGCCTCCGTCAGAGCGTCCATAGGCAGGCTCTTGTTGATCCGCTGCAAGGAAGGTAGCAGAACATCCTCATAAAGCGGCGAGTGATAATCGCGCTCCACGTCCGGTCCATAGATATAGTTATAGCCCAGTTCTTCATTGAGAAGCTGCAAGACAGCGTTCTCGTAATTTGATTCTGTAAAATATCCTGCCATAGTTTGTCACTCCCTTTTACGCCAGACTCGCCCCGAACTGATCCAGCGCGTTTTCTGCATCTCTGTCAGTGACGGGCTTATTCATCGCTTTTTCAATTAGGTTTAGAAGGCTTTTTGCTCTGTCGATGAAATAGCCATTGAAGTCATCTGCCTTCAATTCTGCATAGTTGATAAAGTGCGATTCCACCCGTGCTTGCAACTCATTCTCGGTCAGTCCATCAACCTTCTTTAGAATTGCCCCCAGATACTCACTCGGCGCATTTCCGCCAATCGAGCGGTTGGTGGCTGGAAGAATCGGGGTCTTGTTAATGATGGAATTATACCGTTCGCGCTTGATGCCCATTTTCTCGCAATATGCTTCGGGGAATATATGGTGAATATCCGGAGACTCAAGCATACTGTTTACAATGTCAATCGTCGTGTTGTTCATAAAGTCACGACACTTCTCCTTGTAAAGAAGAGCCATTATACCTTTATATGCCGCGCTCAAGCGAGTTTGAAGGGTTAGCAGCCGCGTAGAAGAAAAGACTGCGCTGTTAATCGTGTGCATTGCATTCGGACGTCCATTGACCTCTTCAACCATGTCCTCAATGTCATAGGCATAGCGGGTTTCGTTCGCACCGCCATACATCTCACCCAAAATCCCGCACCAATACCACCGAGAAAGAGATTTGATTGTGTTTGGCTCATTGCATTTGGATTTTCCGAGAACAGCGCAGATTGCCGCAAGTGGAATCAACTGCGTTGTATAGGGCAAATCTCTTTGACGGAAAACGCACTGATCACGAAGAAGAAACTCCTTTGCGATTTTGAACCCAGACAGCACTGCATCCCGGTTCGCTATGTACGATTCATAAGGAAGTCCCAGAACATCTTTCTTTTTGCAGGAGATTGTGTTTGTCTTTCCAGACTGCTTGTTCAAATAGCTTGTATAGAGACAAACCGTTGTCAGGAAGGTAGTCTCATCAATCCCATCGAACAGGTCTGTTCTCAGCGTGTCACCGAAACCGCAAATTGTATTTCGACACTGCACCCAGTCTTTTCTCAGGTCAAAGTCTCTTGTGGCATAAGTTGCGGTAACAAGCTCAAACACCGTGAGAGGAACACCGCCAGTATTGACGTTCTCAAACACCTTGCACACTGCCTCTCGCGGCGTGGACTTGTCCAGTGTAATCACAGGCAGCTTATACCCGGAAATTGTATTCAGCACATCCGCTTGGAAACGCTTGAACTCGTCCATTGCTTCCGGCTTCATTCCGTAGTGCGTCATGTAGCCCATGAACCAGTCCATAACTGCGTTGCTGTCGAATACGATATTGACCGGAAACAGCTTGTTCTCGTATTCATATTCTCTGGTGGAGAGATCGAGCTTCACATCCCGGTCAAAGTTCTCTTTAATCTTTCGGTCTTCGGGGATGGAGAGGACAGCATCAAAACGATCCTCATCATCGTCGAGGCACTTCTCCATTGAGAGATAGTAATAACGCTTAATAGCCTTGCCTTTTTCTGTTTTGGTCGAGACCGGCTCTTTAGAGGATGTTGCCTGATAGATGGAAGTAAGTCGCTGCTGTCCATCAAGAATCAAATGCTCCGGCTTTACTGAGACGCCTTTTACGCCCGTAATTGTGCGGTATTTGAATTGAATGTCCGGATTACCGTATTGTAGCCGCATAATGGCACCCATAGGGTAGCCTTGCGACAAACTGGCGATAATTCCTCTAATTCGGTTATCATCCCAAGTCCAGTCGCGCTGAAACTCCGGCAACTGCATTGAGCCGGACTTAACCTCCGCTAAAAGCTGACTTAGGTTTGTATCAAGAGATTGTGGTGAAATAATCACGTCTGCGCCTCCTTCATTGAGTTTTACTGATCGGACGAGCCCAGTCTGCTTTCCAAATCTGAAATATCGCTGCGGATGGAAGAGATGTCCGACTCAATATCGTCAACCCGCTCGGATAAAGAAGCCTGCTGACTTTGAATGTACTCCATTTGTGAGTATAGACCTCGCACTGCCAGAATCAATTCTACCATCAGCCCCTTATCATCGAGGGAGAGAAGACGGTCTTTTTCAGCCTGTATCTTTTCCGCCTCCTGTTGAAGCCGCTCTTTCTCACGAACTGCTTCTGCTGCGGCTTTCTCAAGACGAACCCGTTTCTTTTCAAGACGCTTTTTCTGGCGCTCGTCTTTGCTTTTTTTCAAGCTCTCCTGAACTTTATCAAACATGGTACAACCTCCAAATCAGGTAAACGATAATTTAGCAGCTTAGAGCTGGACAGCAGACACATCGATCTCGCCAGACATCAGTTTGGGCAGCAAATTATCTCTCAATGTCGCAAGCGATTGATTCTGCTCTTCCAAAATACGTTGCTGTGCAAAGATAGGAGCGCAAAAGTCACTGAATTTGGCAAGAGTTTCAGCGTCAGGAATAACCGCCGGGACATTTTTCATAGTGCTGCCAGATACTTCTTTGAATGTTGACCCGGATGCCATGCCTTCAATGACCGGGAGAGTGTTTTTCAAAAAGAAGTAAACAAATGGTGTTCCAATTTCCGGCTTAGGCACAACCGATTTGAAACCTTGATTTGTTGTTACTTCACCAGCGGCGATAGCAATATAACCTATTGGCGCACGAGATGAGAACAACACTGTTCCTTCTGGCATGATTGCTGCGCTGCTGTTCTTCAAACCAAGTTCAGTTATGTCATTCTCACCATGAGAAACGAACTTCGACTTGTTGATAGATAAATCTTTCGGGGTTATCCATGCTATACCGGACTCCGTGTAATACTCAGGTTTAGCTTTTGAAGGTGTACTGCCTCCAACAACAGTACCAAGATCGCTAATTGTTCCGATAGCCCATTCTGGATCAGCATTATCAACAAATAATTCTTGAAAATAGGATTGAGCTTGCTGCTCTAAATTATCGTTTACCGTCTGAATAACTCTCACCAGTGGCGAGAGTTTTACAAAAGGGACTGCCACTGAATGTCGTTCTCTTACCTCGAAAGGAGACACGACAATGACAGAACAACTCATCACGGAGATACAGCGAAAAATGCTGCCGTATCTTAACAACGAACAGCTCATGCACCTTCGGGATGCAATGGCTGAGACATTGGAAGGGGCAACGATCACCTATGATAGTGGCTCAATTCCAGCAGACGAAGCAGATGCAGTCGAAGCATTTATCACGGCAAAGCGGATCGAAGGCTGTTCGGAGAAAACCCTGAGCTACTACCGGAAGACGATTGAGGCTCTAATTGCCGGAGTTGGAAAGGCTGTGCGACAGATCACCACAGATGATTTGCGCCGCTATCTGACAAACTATCAAGTTCAGCGTAGGTCGAGCAAAGTGACCATAGACAACATCCGCCGGATACTGTCCAGCTTCTTCTCATGGCTTGAAGATGAGGATTTCATTGTGAAAAGCCCGGTACGCCGGATTCACAAAGTTAAGACTGCAAAGGTGGTCAAGGACACCTACACCGATGAAGCGTTAGAGCTGATGCGTGACAACTGCACAACAGCACGAGACTTGGCGATGATTGATCTTCTGGCTTCCTCTGGAATGCGTGTTGGTGAGCTGGTCACACTAAACCGCGAAGACATCAACTTCAATGAGCGCGAATGCGTTGTTATCGGCAAGGGTAATAAAGAACGATTGGTCTATTTCGACGCAAGGACGAAAATCCACCTTCAAAACTACCTTGAGGGGCGAACGGATGAAAACCCAGCTTTGTTTGTTTCCCTGAAAGCTCCCTTTGACCGATTGATGATTGGCGGAGTGGAGACACGCCTTCGGGAGCTGGGAAAGCGTCTGAATATCCCGAAGGTTCACCCTCACAAGTTCAGGCGTACACTGGCTACAACTGCCATAGACAAAGGAATGCCCATAGAGCAAGTCCAGCAGCTCTTAGGGCATCAGAAAATCGACACCACCATGCACTATGCAATGGTGAAACAGCAGAATGTGAAGCTGGCACATAGAAAATACATCGGTTAGGATGGTGGGTAGTATGAATGGAACAATATATATGCCCGTTGGTGAAGTTTGTTCGTCTATTTCGGACACTTATCGCGAAAAAAAGAATATGGTGACGCTTATCAATACCTCGGACGTTTTAGAGGGTAGAGTTCTCAACCACGAACGAGTTCCAAACTCCAATTTGAAAGGGCAGTTCAAGAAGACTTTTCAGCGAGACGATATTTTATATAGCGAGATCCGTCCACAGAACAGGCGGTTTGCCTATGTGGATTTTTCGCCCATAGACTATATCGCTTCAACTAAACTGATGGTAATTCGTGCAAAAAAGGATGTGGTATCTCCTAAGTACCTATACTATTTCTTGAAGAATAGTTCCACAGTTGCAGAACTTCAACTGTTAGCTGAAACGCGATCTGGCACATTCCCTCAGATTACATTTTCCGAAGTTGCCAATTTGACCATACCCGTTCCTTCGCTTGCTGTACAAGAAGTTATCGTACAAACGATGCAATGCCTCGAAGATAAGATCACCTGCAACGAGCAGATAAACGATAATTTACAGCAGCAAGCAGCCGCATTGTTTTCAAGCCTCTATGATCGGTCAAACACCGAGGTTAGATTCACCGATTTGATACAGATACTCGGCGGTGGGACACCGAAAACAGGCGAAAACACTTATTGGAACGGTAATATTGCCTTCTTTACCCCAAAAGATGTTGGCATACCATACACCCTTATCACAGAAAAGACTATCTCAAAAGAAGGTCTTTCACATTGTAACAGCCGACTGTATCCTGTGAACACCGTTTTCGTCACTGCAAGAGGCACTGTTGGTAAAGTTGGTATGTCCGGAGTTCCGATGGCCATGAACCAATCCTGCTACGCGCTTGTCGGTAAAGAGACGCATCAACTTCTTGTATATTTCTACACACTCAAAGCTGTTGATAGGCTCAAGCACAAAGCAAGTGGAGCCGTATTTGATGCGATTACCACCAGAGATTTTGAATCAGAGCAAATCTTGAAACTCTCTGATGATGATGCTACGGCGTTTCTCCGTGTTGCAGAACCCATGTTTCAGGAGGTACTTAACAACAGCATCGAAAACTTGCGACTTTCAACACTACGGGATTCATTGCTACCTAAGCTCATGTCCGGCGAGATTGATGTCTCCGCCGTCCAACTCTAAGCCGCAAAATTATCGTTTACCGTCTGAATAACTCTCACCAGTGGCGAGAGTTTTACAAAAG
>ERZ791741.337-NODE-337-length-42763-cov-8.353704_pt1 | contig 42763 bp, 60 predicted proteins | sample MGYA00510040_ERZ791741 | MGnify/ENA primary metagenome ERZ791741 (study PRJEB30046, sample SAMN00791960) | human gut metagenome | study: EMG produced TPA metagenomics assembly of the A metagenome-wide association study of gut microbiota in type 2... | reverse complement strand
CAGGATTCTTACCGCATTTTTAATCAGGATTGCGAACTTGTTTCGCAATTACCTATTATTTCTACTTCCACTTACCTGCTACGTATACATCAATGCATGTAGTCTTTTGCTTATCTGATCCAAGTTGAACAATATATCCATCAATAGCCTGTTTACTCACACTTACGGATGGGCGCGCCGCCCAAACTATACCGTTATTCATCGCACTTGTTTGGATATTTAACACTTCTGTTGCTGTTATTCCAAATGCTAAATTCGTATATTTTGCGTGATATAATCCTGTTGTTCCAATCTGAACGAATGAAAAGTCTTGATTCTTAATAGTTACCTTCCCAAATGATTCAAAAAAACCATTTTCATATTTCTTTATGTATCCATTTGTAAATTTAACCATTTCAAAATTTGTTTTGCTCTTTAGCTCACTAATTTTCTCGTCCAACGCCTTCCCCTGCCTTGCATCTAGTGCATACCCTGCAACTGTAGTAGTCAGGTTGCTTATCACCTTCGATGTATCCAATTTTTGTGCTAATGCGTCTTTAATTGGTTTCACACCATTTTTATAAAACCGATTCAGAAGGTTTGTTGTGATTACCTTCATATATCCTCACCTCCCCTCTACGCAAATGTTCCTGCGATTATTTTATCAATATCGGATTCTGTTGCTTCTTCTACAGTTGTCCCTGTTGGCGGTGACTGCCACGTTCCATCACCCCTCAAAAACTTATCCTGTGACCCTACTCCCGGTGCTGGCACTAGCCCTGCCTTTCCTGCTACAGATTGTGTTGCCCCAGTCATATTGGAGTATGTTGTATTGTTATCATTTCCCCATACTGCGGTACCATCAGCAGACCACTTTAAAAACTGCCCAGCAGATCCACCTGCCGGAATATGCTTATTCCCGGACGTTGTTGGATGCGTATAAGCATTTGCACCTGACGCGATTCCTGCTAGTTTTTGTTTTTCTGCTGCGGTGTAGTCATTCGACGACAGCCCTTTCCCACTTTCTTTCTTTACAAACTTCTCTGTGATTTTTCCCGAAAACTTCGTTGCAAACGAAGTTAAGTTTTCTAATGTTATGTATTTCATTTTTTCCTTACCTCCTTGAATAACTGGTCAATGATATCCTGTATTTCCTGTTCCGTAGCATCCATTTCTTCCTCATTTTCCGTATAGGTTCCTCCTATGATCGCATCGATGTCTTCTTTCGTACCTGTTTCAAAAATGCTGCCCTGCTCATCTTCATCCACATAAGTGCCGTCGATGATTCTGTCAATATCCACATCTGTTGCCACATGATACAGGTCTTTTAAGAGTTGCTGGATCTCCAATAACAATTTTCCGTTTTCTGTGGAATCAAGTACATCCTTGATATTCTTAAATTCCTCGGTAATTTCCTGTATTGCAGCCTGCACAGCTGTTACGGCTTCTGAAGTCTTTGCCTTTGCATCGTCTCCTTGGGTCTTCGCATAGCTCCCCTGCTCCTTTGCATAGTCTCCCTGTACCTTCGCATATTCTCCCTGCTCAACTGTATGATCCAGCTTTTTCATTGCCTCAATGCAGACTAGTTCGGCAATGTCTGCATAAGTCCTTCGGACATCCTCCCCATAATATGCTTGGCGAAATTCCTGTATCAGTCCTCTTATCTTCTCTTCCAATGTCATCTCATTTCTGTGCCTCCTTCCGGTTTTTCTAACTTATCCAGCCGTTCCAAAACTTTTGCCAACCTATTTTCAATATCAGCTATACTTTCTCTCAAAACTCCCGTATCCTCTTCAAATTGCGTAAGTTTGCCTTTTATCTCATCTATATCTGTTTTTGTCTCCCCAGTCCCTAATTCGATTGTCTGGACTTTTTCATCCACCTTTTTCAGATAGCTGTCTGTACTTTCCACCTTTTGCGAGAGTTCTTTTATGCCACCTTTAATGACTTCAACAGATTCATTTTTACTCGCTTGCCCCTCTACCTGCCTCTGTAATGCTGCCTGTTTTTCTGTTAATGCAGTCACACTGTCTCCAAGATTGATCTTGTCCTTTGACGGATCTAAAATGTCATACTCCCTTTTCGATACAAGCATATATTTATCAAGTCCGTGCGGTTTCGATACGGTATGAACTATGTCTCCAAGTTTTATCCGGTCAATATCCACATCTGCAAGGTGCAGATCTATTGCAGTCAGCTCTATGGTTGCGGTCAGGTTCCTTGCATTCTTTAAAAATTCCTCTCCTTTTGTTTTCAGATTCGCCGGTACTGTCACATCCTCAAACACTTCTGTCCGCGTGATTCTTCCATAGAGCGTAATTGCTTCTTTGTCCTCAATATAATCTTTTCCATTGTTTACCGACGCAATGGTAAGTCTCCCTCCACCCTGCTCTTCGTCCAAAGATTTGCCAAGCGGAATAAGTACCGTTGCAATCTCTGCCGCGCTTATATACTCCGTCAAATCCAGTATGTTTTCTCCAAACCGGATTGTCTGTAGGGATGTGCGGTCATAGCTTTCTAAGTAGTCCAGATACCGGATACCTTTTTGCTTGCGGATACGCAAATATCCACCATTGCTGGCAACCAGCTTGTCGAGAATCGTATTTAAAGTATCCGTATACTGATTATCTTCCCTTGCATCGTAATTCATCGTTTTTTTCTCTACGATTCCAAGAGTAAACTGTTTCTCCTCCTCCACTTGGCTGTTGTGCTGGGTAATTTTATCCTGTAGATAACTTTCTGGGGTCAGGTCATGGTATTCCTTCGGACGCTGGATACTATCTAGCATATAGGCAAGCGTTCCTTCGCACGTATTCGCCACACATCCGTACATGTCCGTCTCAGAATCCGTAACCCTTCCCTCAAATAAGGATTCTTCGCCCTCGAATACTTCTATCTTGGAAATCATCTTCCCTATCTTTCCCACCATCGGATGCGGGGGCGGAAGGGAAAACACAAATTCCCCGGTCTTATTTAGCCCAACCCTTACTTTTCCTGACAGTATAGCCAATTCTTCGTCTCTTGGGTCGTACAACAATTCCCCATCACAATAAATCCTATACATTATAAACTCGCCCCCCTATAGTCCACACTGACTGTTCCCTTTCCTTGAAATGTCAGGATATGTTCCCCTGCCCCCAACTGCAAATCCATGACTTTACTTTTCCCCTTTGGGAGCGTGTAAGAAATGCTGTGGTATTCCAAAACCATGCTTTCAGAGCACTCAAAAACCGGGACAACCTTTTTCCGCCGCCCCGGTATCATAAGTACCATTGTTCCATTTACTTCCAAATCTCTATAATCGCGTATAATTCCATCCTCAAAACAGAAGGTGTCCCACACCCACGGTTCCAAACTTCCGTAACGCTCATATTTGTATGGTTCTGCATCAAACGAGATCGTCACTCCGTTAATCAGAGCATTTTCTTTTACAATCTCACAAGCACCTCTACCAAGATAATAAAATCCTTTATCCGTGTCCAATATAATTTTTCTCTTCTGCCCCTGTATGTAATTCGCAATTTCCGACTTCAATGAATGCCATTTATATATATCGGATTTCATTACGAATGTAATGGATATGGGTCTATTCTTATACCGGATATCTCCATACAGGAAATCCGTCAGGTCAAGAGCACCATCCCGTCCGTCTATGTCTATCACCTTTGTTTGCGCCTCTGGTTCCCCAATGGAAAGATCTGTCCATAGCAATCCCCAATCTTTTTCTGTGTGACGCTCTCCAATAAGAACTCCTGCCATTATATACTGTTCCTCCTTCTTGAAACTCCTTTTCTGCCTAATCCGGTATCCATAAGTGGCAATAATTCACTTGCCACGGTCTTTCCATTTAAAGTGCTTGTATGCTGCACTGTAACATTTCCCATAGCCTCGCAGATTCCTTGGATCAGCCGGTCATAATCGATTGGTGTTGTAGTGGTATTCGCATTTGCTCTTGCAGATTCTTTCGCATATTTCATAGAAATATCATGTGGAATAACCTGGGTTCCATTCGGTAGATATGTAAGCTCTCCCCTTCCGCCTTCATTCATTCGCGCAAATCCACCTTGCCAGTCCTCTGTACCATGCAGCAAATATGGAATCGTACCAATATTCACTCCCGGTATTTTATTAATCAAACCGATTGCTGCATTAATCCCGCCAATCACTCCATTTACAAATCCTTTTACTTGTGACACCAATGCATCAACAGCCGAAGCAACACCGCTAAAAACACCGGATACAAACGATGTAAGCCCATTCCAAGCACTTTTTATTCCATTGAACACTCCTGTAATGTACCCGCCTACTTTATCCATAATAGAAGATACAATTGAGTAAACAGAATTAAATACATTCCCCACCGTTCCCGCTATCGTCGCTATCACACTCGACGCCACATTAATTGCATTTGATATTACTTTTGATATATTTGCGAAAATGTTCTGTACAAATGAAAATGCAGTGGAAAACGTACTGATAATAACATCTAACACACCGCTCACCGCTCCTATTATTTTTCCAATAATAGAAATAATGGAAGCAATAATACTAGCTACAAAAGTCACAATCGGTGAAATTACCGATATAATCGTTGAAATAATACCGCCAATAAATGATACAATCGGTGAAATAGCCGAAATAATAGAGGCTATCACACTGATTACAACAGAAACAATGGATACCACCACAGATATAATATTTGTCAGCACCGGAACAATTGCTTGAATAACAGACATTACTACATTCATAATCGCAATCACTGCCGGCATTGCAGCCGTTACAATATTCATAATTACTTTAAGCACGGTCTGTATAATATTAATCACACTTGTTAAAAGCGGTACTAACGCACCGGACAATTGAGAAATCATCGGTCCAACAGACGCAACTACATTTCCGATTAAAGATGCTATCTGTACCAAAAATGGAGCAACTTGATTTAGCAAATTCACGACAATCGGCAATGCCATAGTCAGTACATCAATCACACTTCCAATTAACTGCGAACCAACCGTTACGATATCCCCAATTACTGGAGCCAAATTCGCCATCAAAGACTGAAAAGCCGGAAGCAACGAAGAAACGATTCCCCCTATCGTTGTACCAAGCGTCGTAAATACCGGAACCAAACTACTTCCTATCGTTGATACCAGACTAACAATCTGAGATCCAAAATTTTGAAATAACAAAAGTAACATTTTAATATGCGGTGCAATCAAACCAATCACCGTAGAAAATACATTTCCGAATCCCCGTATCCCTGATAAGCTTCCTAAAAATCCCTCCGAAAGTCCTGAAAAAAATCCAGATAGTGCATCTGATAGCACCCCTACTATTGTTTTTATTGTTGAAAACATACTTTGAAACGCTGGAAGGAAAGATTTTGCACCTTCAATAAATCCCTGAAATAAAGTTTCTGCCACAGGCCTAATTGCTTGTATAGCACTTTGTATTTTATCTCTCACAAAATCCCATATCGCAGCCACCATATTTCGAAATGTTTCATTTGTATTTATCAAATATACAATCCCTGCTGCCAATGCTGCAATTGCCGTTATGGCAATTGTTACCGGTGCTCCAATCATACCTATAACACCGGCTATTTTCCCGATACTACTTATAAGCGTACCAATGATTACTAAAGCCGGTCCTGCTACCGCTGCAACCGCTGCTATCTTTAATGCAATCTGCTGCACCTGTGGACTTGCATTTGCAAATGCATCTACCATTTCCGTTGCTTTCTGCACAAGCGGTGTCAACGTTGGAAGTAAATGTTGTCCAAGTGCAATATTCAGGTTATCTACTGCCCCTTGGAAAGTTCTCAAACTATTTGCCGTACCATCCGAAGTCCTCGCATAGTCCCCCTGTGCATTTGCCGCCATTTCCATAACATAATTGTAGCGGAGCTGTACTTTTTCTGCCTGAGACATTTCTTTATATACTTTTCCTGTTCTAGAAGCAAATTCTTCAAGATTTGTCTCCGTCATCACAATGCCAAGTTGTTTCAGGCTTTCCGTTTCTCCGGTAAACACCCCGGCAAGGGCGGTCATAGCCTGATCTACACCTATATTCTTAAAAGACGCCAAATCACCAGCTAACCCCGCAAGAGCTGTTGACATGTTTGCGGCTTCCGGTTGCGCCAATCCCATCGAGGTTGCCATATCTCCAAATAAAGCAGTTGCCTCCAACGCCTGATTTTTTGAAAGTCCAAACTGCTTTGTTGCATTTTCCGCCCACGACGTAACTGCTTCTGAAGATTCCCCAAATGCAACATCCACTTTATTGAGATTTTCATCAAAATCAGAGGCAGCGTTCACCATACTTTTCGCAGCCAGCGCAATTGGGGTTGATATTCCTAGAGATAACTTGGCACCAAACCCAGACAGTGAACTCCCTATACTATCTAGTTTAGACGAAATGCTCTTCATTCTTGTTTCAAACCTATCCGCTGCTTTCTGAGCAGTCGAAAATGCTTTTTCAAATCCGCTACTATCACCTGTAATTTTGGCACTCAATGTATAGTCTGCCATTTCACACCTCCTCGTTATAACGGAAAACCATTTGCACGGTAGATTTCATCCACCCATGACAAACCTTCCTTCTGTTCTACCTCTTTGATAACTTTCATATTTTCGCTAATAACTTCTATATCTGCACGCTTCATTTTTACTTTTTTCCATAGTTTCAACGCACGTTTGTTTTTCTTCCGATTCACGTTATAAGTAGCGGTAAACACCGCATTATACACGTGATAAGAATCCGACACTGTTTTGTTCTCCCATGCCTTATAAATGAAAAGCCTTTCACGTGGGGTGAGTTCCTCGTAATCTGATTTGGAATAGCCAAAATTGACCGCAAAAAAAGCGAAGTCTATCTCTTTCTGATAGGGCTCCGCCATGCGATCATATTCTTCGTCCTGTTCTGCCGAGAAATACTCATACTCAATCAGGCGCTTTGGAAGAAAAAAGGGCAGTCTCTCTGTAAGCTTTCAAGCACTTCGCCACAGACTTTCTCGTATCCGCTCGATTCGATTAATTCCTCGCAAATTTCAATTCCTTCTTTCGGTTTTACAAAGATGTCTGCTCCCTCTTCTTTCAGACCATATGCAAAATATGTCTTAAGAGACGCTATTCCAAGATATCCTCTTGTTCTCTGTAGTTCTGCCATTGTCGGCATGTTTGTAGATGCCTCAATCATTTCAATTCTTTTTAAATTATATTTTAATACATATTTCTTTCCATTCACTTCTATCATCTGTTACCTCCTACGCCTTCGCTGTTACTGTTGCTACTCCTGCTTTCAATGCTTTCCCGCTTTTATCACATTCTATAATCATAATCTGATCTCCTGTAGTGGCAGCGAGAGATTCAAGACCATTCCATGCAGTTTCCGTAATGATTTCACCATACCCCGGATATAGCAAAGGAGCTTTTCCTGTCTTGTAAAAATACTTATTTTCCCCTGTTTTTACTGGATTGACATATACATTTGTTTTTCCAGATGCATCCGCTCCTGCAACAGATACCACCGTTAATGGAGCAAGTGCCGAACCACCTTCCGGCATAGTATCTGGTTTTACCGGATTTTTTGCAAGATCTACAAGCGGTCCCATTCCTTCAAGTGACAAGCTGTATGTCATAGCATCATCATACGGTGCTTCTAACGGATAGTCCGTGATTACCGCAAGTCCTCCAAACATCCCTTTTTTCGTTTTTCCATTGATAACTTTTAAACAAATCGGATCACTATTCTCAAACGCTTGTGATAGTAATCCATGTGATTCATCTCCTGGTACATAAAGACCATCATTGTCAATGCTCCACTCTTTCATCCCAGCAATTTTAGATTTCCAGCCTCCTAATGTATCTTTTGATGTGATCTCGATACTATCAGCACTTCTGTTAATAGTAAGCCCCTGCTGCCCGCTGATCGCAAGCAGTTTCGTTCCATCCGCATTGTAAATTGCAAGCAGTATATCTTTTCCAGCTACTGCCTTTGCAGATGAACTTGTAAAATCACAATACGCATTGTCATCATAAGCAAATAATTGTAATCTGTTAAATTTCTTATTTTTCATATTCCGCCTCCTAAATTTTGCATTTAAACCCATAGCACACCATAAACTCATAGGCAAGTACAGCATGCTTTTCATTTGTCTCATCTTTTTTTATTGTTTGAATTCCATTATTTATCTGCATCACAAGCTCATATTCCTCTGGAAGTATAATCTCCTCGGTCAAAGCCTCCTCTAAATTCTGTATGAGTTCATATATCTGAACTGAGGAATCACCCTTCTCTGCAATGGCATGAATCCAAACAGTAAATACATCTCTCCACATTGTTTTTGTATGTGCAGGACGTTTTCCCACTACCTGTGCAAAATAAAACGGACTTGCTGCATTCAGCTCTACGGCGTCATAACACTCAAGTCCTGTTCCACTTTTCACCCTTTTTTGAATTGAAGTAATCAATTCCACCAATCCAAGTTGTTTATATGCCATATTTTTACTCCTTTGTGATTGCATTAAGTAAGTCCTGTTTATAAATCGGCTGTTGAATTTCTACATTTCTTCTCAAAAATCTCTGCCCTTCTACATAACCGCCTTTAACCGTTCTATGTCCATACTCTACATGAGGAGCATAATCCTTTGAATATCCCATTTCAGAATCTTTTCCTGTCCCGATTTTTCCTACGCTTTCTATCAGTTCACCAGTGTCATACGGTGTCCCTCCCTGTGTGGCATTATGATTTTGTGTTGCCCTGTCAACCATATCAACCATCTGCATTTCAACTACTGCATCAAAACGGATTCTGTTCATCTCGGAAAGTTTACGCTCTAATGTTTCTAGTCCATTCATCTTCACGCTTACTAATGACATTACATCACCTCTTGCTGACTTTTACTTTTATCAAAGTCCAACGGGGAGATAAATCAACTACCTTGTCAATTTCCTGAAAAATTTCTCCGTCAATAGATACGTGCGTACACTCCTTCGGAAATTGTTCATATGGCAACCGCAACATAAACTGCTGAATATTTTCCGTCACCTCACGACCTTCTAGTTTTATCTGTTCATCTGTCCGTGGCGTATGTTTGCAATCCACTATCTTTTCAGTGTGCCACACACCGCCCGAAAGATTTCCCAAAGCATCTTTTGTTTGATTGATACACTTTTTCAATTCGCACTTTTTCCATCTCAAAGAAACTTCACCGTCCTTTTATTTCCCCCACCGGAATTTGCCCTTGCTACTTTCCATTCGCTGATTTCCTGCGTATATTCGGATAAAATATCTTCTACAAATGTTGTGGACATATTAACCACATTTTCCGAAGAAATGCCTTCGTAATAAGTCCTTCTGAACATTTTAACAGTTGCATCTACGCAAATGGATTGAAATGCGTCCGGGAGTTTTTCCTCTCCCAAACGCAAAAGCAATCTATCCTGTATAGTGCTGATATATTCTTTCAGTGCATCATCACTGATTTCACTATCTGGAATCCGCAACCTTACTCTCTGCAGTAATTTATTATCTTCCATACGCCTATTTTCCTTTTGTGCCGGACGCCTCTGCTGCCGTAATTGTTCCGATTACTACTCCTCCAAGATTTTCAGCAAACAAACCTACACCTGATGCCGCCACAGTTTCTGATGTAAGATTTTCATAAACCGGTCCTGTATGAATACCGATTAAACCTGTTGTATCTGACGTAAGGTTAAATGCCTGTGCCAAATCTGAACCTGTCACATTTACAAAGTACAACACGATATTCTCTGACGCCGTTGCATAAATCTTTCCTTTTGGAACATCTGATGCAAGGATAACTGTACCGATACCGAGGAAGTTCTCAATATAAGACATTCCAAAAGCAGTCTGCGTAACAATCTGTGCTCCTCCTAAATAATCTGCCACGTCTAACGGATTCATCAGATACACTGCCTCAACCGAAGTATCCTCCCAAATCACCTGAAGTTGTCCCCATACCTGTGCTAGTGCTGCCTGTAAACCTACACCTGTGGCTTTTCCCGAACCAGTAGCAAGAAACGCTGCGAAGTCTTTACGAATACCTTTCTGAATATCCTTAAGCATCTTATCATTTGTATCGTTTACCGCCTGTCCATATCCTTTGCTGGAAATAGCCTCCGCAGTTGTCTGCTTTCTCCATTTCTTCAAGTTAGCCTCTCCAACCGGTGCGTATGTTGTCTTATACTCTGAAAGCGGAATTACTTCACCTTCAGCGACTGTACCATTCGCCAAAGTTCCTGTAACTTTATATACCTTCAGTACTTCTCCTGCCTTTTTCTCAACCTTTCTTGTGATACCGAGCATTTTCATCAAGGTCTGAATGCCTGTCGTAAATCGCTCCGTAAAATCTACGTCTCTCACTTTTGCAAGGTCTGCTGAAATAATCATCTTCTCATCAACTGCAAATAACTGTAATCCAAATTTTCTGTTCTTGTTCATAAATTACCTCCTAAAAATCATATAACTCTCTATTTTCTAACATTTTTTGCTGTCTTAATTCCGGGTCTTTGATTGCCGAAATTTCTTCTTTTGTCATTGTTGCCTTACCACTGCTTCTGCTAGGCGTTTTGCCTTTAAGACGTTCCTTAACCGCCTCTTCTACTGCATCATTGAATGCAGTTACAAAACCGTCTACTGCCTGTTTTGTTTTATCTGCGTCAGGCGTGACTAAAACCGCCAAAAGTTCATCTGAGACCACAATGTGATTGTCTGCCAGCATTTTTCTTGCAGTATTTGTCATTCCTGCAATAGCATCTTTTCTCTCGTATTCGTCTAACTTCTTCTGAAGTTCGTTTCTCTCATACTCGGCTCTCTCCTGTGCATTCATCTCGGCAAGTTTCGCAGCCTCGTCAACTTTCTTCTGGTGTTTTTTCTCCCACTCAGCAAATTTCTTGTCGATTATTTTATCAACATCTGCATCTGTGTATTTCACCTCATTCTTCTCAGGCTCGCCACCTCCTGTGTGGGAATCTTCCACATTATCCGGCTTACCCCCTTCTGTATCCTCTGCAAATAACTGCAGTTTCCAAAAATCTTTTACTTTCATTGTATACCTCCATATTTTAAAACTTACGCTCTATTCCCCGTAGTTTATAGTCTCCACGCCTGACTTTCCGTAAGGTTTAGTGACACTCACGCCTGGTCATAAAATTTTTACATATTCGGGGAATTCCTCTGAAATCATGGAAATCCCGATAAAAAAAGAGTCTATCAAAACTCGCGATTTTTCTGATAAACTCCTATAAACAATTTTAGATGCTCCCGGTCTTAGACAATATTCAATTTTATCATTAGTTAAACTCAGTATGGATTTAACCAATGACTGAAAAAGGGCAGTCACTCCTGCACACACAATGTCACTTCCACTTGCTGCATATCCCGCATGACCGTCTACTGTAATTTCTGTACTTGTTACTTTTACTGCAATCAATCGGCACCACCTCCCTAAAAATAAGTATAAAAATACCACAGATCTTTTCGACCTGTGGCATCTGCACTTATATATTTTTCAACCAATCTGCTACTTCCTCAACGTCAATCGCTCCTGTGTGGTTCATATACACCATCTCATCAGACAATAAAACTACCGCTGGCAATTTGTCTATCTGATATTTGTCTGCCACAAATGATTCGTCCTGCACGTTTACACGCTGTATTTTATCAATCCCGACTTTTTCCTCTAAAGGTTCAATAAACTGCTTTTCATAAAATCTACAGGGCGGACACCACGGAGCATGAAAAAATAATAGTTTTTTCATAACTTTTCTCGTCATCTTCCTTACTTAAATACTATCTCACACAATCAGAATTTTTGTCTTTTTTCCCATTCCATATATTCTCTAGCTTCACTTAATGTCATTATCATCACTCCCAGTATAATCCAGTGGTACTATTACCATAATATTCCTCTGCTTCCTTTTGGTAAAACCGCTCCTATCTTTCTAATTCAAACTACTGTTTCAACTCTAATCTGTAATATTTTTAATGTTATTTTGAGCAATATGCTTTTTATATGTCACTCCATTGTTACATATGGTTCCTTTGGTTTTAGGAGTATGCAATATTTCCTCAGGTATTCCTTTCGGATACGCATCACATACCATATTTTTTTTACAATTATCGCAATCCAAACAGTACGGTATTCTAATCATTTCTTTTTCCACCTTTCTATGTAAATTTCAACCAACCTTCTTGCTTTATCCGGCACTTCTTCACCGTTTCTTATTTTTACAAAAGCCTCTGCTATCGTTTCAAATCCATCCTTTGCATCATCAGAATATCCTGAAACTCCTGGAACATATTCCTTTTCAACAGTATTTAAAAAAGTCTCAAATTCCTCTGCGTCTTCAATATGTTGTCCTGTCATTACGTGTGCCATTTCGTGAATAATATGGTCTGTTATACTTTTTCCTGAAAAATAACCATATGCATAGGCTCTGGCAACTATTTCATCAAACCCTGTAAAATCAAATCCACTATTTAAAACAAATATTGATTCATGTTTTCCATTATTATTCGCATATCTACATAGATAAGGAATATCCAAACGCGAAGTTCCCAAATCTTCTACCAACACCCATTTTAAATTCAACTCATATTCATTTTCTATTATATTAATACCCTTTTGCATATTTTCAATCATATTAGGAGTAATACCAGTAGCCCGTCTAAGTTGTTCTGGAATTATTATTTTCTTTATCATACCATAGTCAACATTTTTTACAACCTTTAATCTATCAGATATTTTCTTTCCTTCACCATTTCCATGACGTTTCTCATAATCTTCAACAAACTTCTCCCTATCCGTAACACTTGGTGTTGCGGTACAATGGCACCACGGGTGCATAGGTGGAAAGTTTATTCCCGGCTTTCTTTCACCCCATTTGAAACGTTTCTCATGCAAATCATCACAAATATCCGACCAACCGGAACGCCTTGCTTTATAGTGCTGAATACGGAACACATATTCCTCTGTGTCCTGCTCAAATGCCACTGCTCTTGCTTCATTTGATATAAATGTACCTTCTGTGTAAATCAGCCGATATGCGTCATTTCTGGACACTTTCTCAAATCTCTGTCTTAACTTCGAAACAAGTTTGCTATAACTGTCACCACGGGCAAATCCCGCAGCAATATCCCTTCCCAAATATCGTGCCAGTTTCTGAATATTTCCCCATATTCGTTCACTGAAATCTTTTCCGTCATACCACTTTGCATTTACAATTTTTCGTATGATTTCCGAATTTTCCGAGTAAAAGTTCTTGCCGTACCCCATTGTTTCTGCTACCTGATTAGCATTGCGTACAGCCTGTCTTACAAGATGCTCCCTGACCGTCTTAATATCGACTGCACCGATTTCCAACTGCTGCATAAGTATTGACATCTGTAATCCTTCAAGACGGTTTAGTTTATATATACTTTCCCGTATAGGAAGCATATCCGCATACTCAGGATACAGTTGAGCAAAGTCCTGCATTCTTTTGATAAGTCGTTCCCTATCCGCATCGTCCAAGTTCTGCATCAACTTTCTGTACTCGATAACCTTGTCCTCACCATATATGGAATAATATGCTGCTATTTCTTTTTCTAACTTTCTGTATTCTGCACTATAAAAGGACGAGAGTTTTTTCTTTAATTTCTTCTCGTCCTTTTCCAATTCCTGATTCAGTTGTTTCTGTCTCTTTTCCCAGTAGTTCATCTACATTTCCCCATTCAAAATCGAACGTGCCTCTTCTCTGCTAATTCCTATTGCAGTTGAAATAAGTCTAATCGCCTGTCCTTCTGTCAAACTTCCTGCACTGTATTGCGACATAATAGCAATTAAACTTTGTGTCTGTGCTACGTTCAGTGCTTTCCCTTGTATTTCAGTCACCCCCTCTGTAATAGAAACTATATCCTCACTCTCTTCATCATCTCTGCCTGTCGGATAGTCTGTGTTATACCCTAGCAAATCCTGCTCGGCATCTATCTTTTCTATTTCCCCTTTCACATCTTCTACTGTTGAAAGTACCTTCAGTTGGGTTTCTTTACTTGTAATGCCTGCAAGATTTCCCACTATCTGTGATTCTTCCAACAAGTTGGCCGGAAAATTCGGTGTGAAAACATATTTTAATTTTACCCATGAATCCTTTGGAACTTTTGACCTAGGGTGGCTAAACAATACCTTGTACCGACGATTCATGCCTGACGTGAACTTTCTCTCCTTTGTCTTTTCCAAGTTACTCATAGCCTGCAGTTTATACTTCAATGAAATTCCTGAACTTGCACCAAAATTTTCATCAGAAATATTTGCCACCATTGATAATTGAAAAATCAATCTCTCTAATCTGTTAAGAAGATTTTCCTGTGTACCGTCACCGCTCGGCTTGTCCATAAATTCTACGATAATCTTATCCATTTCATCTCCCGGAAAGTTTACAACACGTTTATCGCGGATAAATTCAAGGTCGTCATCTTTTAATTCAGCACCAAGCACCTTCATATATGCATCTGCAAAATAATCTACATCATTCGCTTTTTCACTGATTGCATTATTATAGGCATTAATCATCGTCAATACTGGTTCAAATATACTCTGCCGTTCTGCATTCTCCACAAACTCTGTCGCAGGCACTCCCTCAAAATAATGCGATTCCCACTCACTTGTCCAAATATACCCTCCTGAAACTTGAAAATACCTAACCTCTGTCCCGTTAGATATACTTCCTCTCTCTGTTTTATTGTAATCTGTATAGTACCTTACAAAAAACTGTGGTCTTTCAATAATAGATTCATCAAATATCATAAATGCTTCTGTCGGATCAAGATAAGTGGTACACAGTTCTGCCTCTTCATCTGCATAATACATCTCGTACCCTTTTCCATAAATATCACATATCTTGGACAACTCTGCGTTGTTGTCATCTTGGTCATTGTATTGATTAAGAAATTCCACATACTCTAACAAAGATTTATCTTCTGACGTAATTCTAATCGGATTTCCCAAAAAGAACCCGTTCATTGTATCAACTATATATTTTGCAAAATTTGCTACAATACGATTATCTGGTTTATAATCCGGTTTCTTTTTTCTATGCAAAATTTCATAATCACTTGTATAAGCGTCCTGTAATGGCTTGTATCTTTTGCTGACCATTTTCTTATGCCTGTCTACAAATTCAGCCAGTAATTCCAATGTAATCTCTGTACCTGCTGGTAATATAAACATCAAATCCCTCCTGTTATCTTTCTGTTCAATCCTGAACCCTTTTTCTCTAATTTTCTTATCAGACTTGCTGCCGAGTCAGGACTATCATCATGTTCCGCAAACTCTGAATAGTCCAGTATCTCGTTAATATACTCCGGGTCTGTTTCTTCAAACCACACTATGTTCTTCCAGTGTTTACGCAGATACGTTGATATTTTCACAAATTTGTTCATGCTCTCATGATACCCATGCACCGGAAGGAACATTGTTTTCAACTCCTTCTTCAAATAGCCTTTATCTGCATTATCCTCGCATTCTATTGTTCCAAGCCTGAACCTTTCGTGATAAGCATCAATCTCCGTCAAACAGTCCTCTACGTGCCTTTCCCACCGTTTTCCAAATGCTGCTATACGTCCGTCCTGTAACTTGTGCATTGCCGTAAATGCTGTTGCGTCCTCTCCGCCATACGCAGCATCTATATGCGCAATTCCGTTATATAACAAACTTTCATCCTCCATAAATTGAGGAGACGTAAACATAGCGTTTTTATCAGCTATATGTTTTAACTCATAATTTGCAGCAAACAAACTGTCTGACATTGAACATCTGATTTCTTCCAACTTTCCTCTGTCTATCAATCCTGTCGAATAACAATCATACCGTTTTACATTCGGCATGATGGAAATCGCATCTTCTTTGTGCCACGGTGTTCCGGTATTAATAAAACGTCCATGTCTATTACAGATGTTTTGTAGTTCCATGTACTGCACCTTTGTTCTCTCGCGTTCTGCTCTGCTGATTCTGTCTTTTAGATTAACAATATCATCTGTAACGACTATATCCGCATGTTTACCTGTAATGGATGTTCCAATACCAAGTCCAAGTATCTGACTGACTCCTTTTGTGAATGTGCAGAGGTTTGTATGGATTTCTGCATTGTTCGATTTCAAAAAATGAATATAACAGCCATACAAAGCATATGTGATCGACTGCATAACATCTGATGACAATATTTTTTGCGCCTGAACCATCACTTCTACGACATCCGTATCAGTTTTTCTGAAAAACATAACATTTTCATTTGGTCGTTCCACCGTATGTAATGCAAGAAACAACGATAAATCCGTCGTCTTATAACTGCCCCTGTGAGCAAGCAGCGTCTGGTCTTTCTTTTCATACAAAAATGACCGAAGCCACTCATTGTGTAGCCTGGTCAAATCCTTAAACCCTAACCAATGTCCTATCTTATAAGGCGTTTCCGTCAGTAGTGTTATCGCCTGTTGCTTTGTAATTCCCAAAATATTCTTCCATTTCTCTCACAGTGTCTGATGCAGGTGTCACCTTCATGTCCAATTTATCATTCCACATACCTAAATGACGTCCTAACATTTCCAACGCCTTTTCTTTATCATTCAATTTGATTTCAATTCCATTAGCTCCCTCTTTGATTCCTGCGATTGCTCCTATCTGCTCTTCTGACAGTTCTGTAGTTGGCTTCACCATAACCACGCTATTTGTACCATCAACTTTAATTTCTACATAATCTGTTGCCCTTGCAAAAGCAATCGAAGCCAACTCTTGAAGCACCATATCCTGTGTGATTTCCGTTCGCTTTTGGCGTTCGTTCATTCGATCTGAAATATACCCTGCAACGTTAGCATTTGTTAGCATTCTGCTTCCATTTGCCCTCGCTGTTTCATCTTTCTTCACGGATGGATATGCCGCGCGGTAAGCCCGTGTAGCATTCAAATCAATCAAGTATTCATCTGCAAATATTTTCTGTTTTTCTGTCATATGGCTCACCACCTTCCAATCTATCAATTTTCTATCTCTGGATACAACAGGAATCGAACCTGTGACATATTCCCTACGAGTGAAGTGCTCTACCACTGAGCTATGTATCCATATTTGGGTATTAGAAAAGACGCCCTAATGGACGCCTCTTCTTTTACTTTATTCTTTTCTTTCTTTTCCTGAATCTTGCTGGCCTTTATAGCCTCTTCTAGTACTTTTTATAAATGTTGTTATAATTGCACCAATTCCAATAACACCTAAAGCAGCACCTGAAATAGCACCTGCATTTTCGGGAACTGCAATTACCATAACCACAGCCGCAACTATGCAACCAAATCCTAGAAAAAATGCAAACAATACCCCCAAAAGGCTATCTCTTGATTCTGTTTTAATCATTTTTTCTTCCATCTTTTGTCGATGTGCAGATTGCTTTTCTGCCATTGACAAAATTCTATCAGCGGCACCTGGCAGAATTTTTTCATACCCCGAAAGTATACTCGGGGGTGGCATTGGCCCACTGAATTCGCTTCTTATCGCCTCAACCACTACCTGTTTTACTTGCTCCGCTTGCTTTTCGTTTTCAATTTCAATGTCTGAAACTGGTTCTTTTGAAATTTCTTGTTTCTTTTCGGATTGATTTTCCGACATTATCCCAATCGCCCCTTAATGCCATATAATCTTTCATTTTATCATCATAGATATTTGGCCATTCTTTTGTACTATCTAAGCTCAATGCTCTTGCAAATCCGTCCAGAAAGCTCTTGCTTATTGTGGTTTTCATTTTTTTCACTCCTTTACAAGCAACTGTTCCTAACGAAATTTTGAAATGATAGCTTTTGTTTCCTCTAACATTTCAAATATATTATATCTTATAAACAGAAAATATACAAGAAACATCTGTTCTTTTTATCAAATATTACAAAAAAAGACACCTCACAATTTGCAAGGCGCCCTTTTCGATATATAAGTGTGTTTTGGGAAGAAAAGCCTAAAGTTAATTATAACTTTTCTAGAATAATTATAACATATCTAAAATGTTAATTGTGTTAATCTTTCAAGTATTCACTTGTTATTTGCGAAATTCTTCCTCTGCTATATCCGATGATGTCTGCAACCTCTCTCTGCTTCTTCACATCCACGTACAGCAATTCAAAAATCTCTTTAATCTCCACATCCCCTATCCCGTCAAGAAACTCTTCTACCTCTTGAATCTCTGCCAACACCTGCAAGCGTTCCTCTTCTTTTTTCCTGATTTGCTTGTTTATTCGCTCCTGCTCATCCGGATCAGGTATCATCACAGATGTCCTAACTTCCGTATAGGGAAAATCTTTACTTGACCCACGAACCTTTCCCATCACTTCTCCTGCCGGCTCAGTCTCACAAAGTTCTTCTATCCTCGCATCAATTCTTTTAAGTCTTGCTTTGTTCGGTATGTACTTTTTTAGTTTTAACTTGTCCACCGGCACCACCTCCCTTATGTATTTTCCTGATGTAGTCCATTACCTCAATGCTCTGATATGCATTGTGCTGCATCTGACGTTTTGCACTTTCTGACGGTCCTCGCTTTATAATATCATCAAAGGTATTTTCTTCGTCCAGCTTTGCTTGCTTCCGTGTTCTTCCATAGCTCAATTTATCACCTCTTTCTGTCGGAGCACTTAAGACCGTGCTCCGCTGTCCTCTAAGTATCGTCATCTTCAAACCACCGTTCGATTTCTAGCTGCAATCTCTCATTTTCATTGACCGGAAGTCCTAACGGTTTCCAGTATTTTATGATTCCAGCCGTCGCAAAGCTTGGTTCCCATTCTTCTTCGCACCCAATGCTTTCTAATCTCCATCGTTCCGAAACATCTAAGAAATAATCGCTTTCTTTATGCAACCAGTCCGCTTTTCTGTATTGATATATTCCCGGAGATTGATTGCTATATCTATGAATAATTACGCATAATTGCTTATCTAACGGCAAAGTATTGCAATTCATCGAAAACCATCCATCATCCGGGATATTAAAATTCACAATGCTCATCTCACACCTCCTACTCCTCTTTCACAAATCTTTAAAACTTCGTTCACAAAATCTATGATTTTCAAACACAATATCATCATAAATCCTGTGTATAGTAATAATCAAACAAAGACATTTAGTTTTTTATATAGATTTTCTTTTTCATAATTAGCCGGTCATTGTACCGGCTTCTCCTCTGTTTGTAGTTTCTTAGGCTTGTACGGTTCCGGAAGTGGACGCCATGCTATACATCTTGCTTTTGTACCACTTACATCGCCACTCCAGTGCCCATCATATTGCCATCCAATACCATGCGTTTGAAACATTCTGTTGTATTCTCCATACCGGAAATATTCGTACCATACTAATACTTTCTCTCCACCTTCCGGCAATCCGTCCTCTACTAGAATCCACCCGTCATTCGTATCTGTCGCATCATCCATGTGGGAATGGATCATGCCTCTGCACCATACCAGCTCTTCATACCGACCTTGTACTCTTCCGTCTTCATAACACTCCTCACCATCCAGAAAATCATCATCTTCATTTACTGGAATGTTTTCAACAATGTTCACACGTTCTTCTATCTCTTCCAAAATCTTCTCTAATACATTCATTCCCCCCACCTCTTCATATGTTTTCTCAAATATATCTGGTTTGCATGGACAAACCTCTCCCTTTATACCCTTTATAATGTAATCATTTCTGCTCGCTATCATATCTCCTTCAAGGGTATGTATGATAAGTTCTTCATTTGGTATCCCTTTTCCAACTTCCCAAGCAGTATCATTTGCATTGTAAGAACATTTATTTCCACAAAATTGTATTATCTCCGTTGTATTCTCTTTCCATTGAATCGCTTCAATAACTACTGGTTTCTTTCTGTATTTCATCACTCTACCTCCAACAGCTCTTGGTTATCAAAAATGTTTCCTTTAACATATATTTCCTCTTCTTGTATGATCGACCATAAATCCCATTTTCTTCCTTTAAATATTGGCTCATCTGTTTTGACACATTCACAAGAAAAATTGCTGTATTTTTTGCTCCAATATACTCTGTAACAATTTACATCGTCTTCAATAATATCATTCTCCCAAATCCGTTTACCGTTCTTGTCGGTCAGTCCGGTGTACTGGCAGAGAGTGGTTGGGTCGATTTCATAACACTCTGTCGAACAAAACGTATTAGCCCCTTTTGGAATAAACGCTTTCGTTTTGCTTTGAAGAATAAAACCTGAGTTATCTTCTGTCGATATCAGACTACCCTTTACCCATTCGCCGTTATCCAACCTCTTTGCTTTAAAAAGTATTTCTCGCATCTCTAAGCCTCCCACTTTAACCGCTGTCCGCAGTAGTCGCAAAACATCATAAAGCTATTTACACCACAGCCACAGTTAGAACATTCGCCAACTACTTTATAAATATTTCCATGAAAATTTTTCAATCCCTTAGTCTTAATCGTTCTCTTCGCCGTATCACGTTCTTTTAGCTCCTGCACCTGTTCTGGAGTTAATCCGGTATTTTCATATGCTTTTAATCTTTCTCTTAGATCCGAATGACTCCATGCAAGCATACTGAATACAGCTATCAAACCATCAATATCATCCGCCGGATATTGTAAATTTTCGAAGAGAATTTCATCGAGAATCTCATCATCGTCGCATTGTTCATCGTACTGAGAATGGTTCTTTATGATTTCTCGCATCATATCTCTTAATCTGATTTCATTGTCGAAATCTCTATACCATGTTTCTCCATCTCGTATAAAGGTGCAATTATGTGCAAGTTCATATGCTCCTGTTTCTTCCGTTATTTTACTTATAGTTAATCTCTCCATGTTTATTCCTCCACTTAATCAACAATCTCCGATTCTAATTCAACCAGTCTCACAGAATGAATGCACATCAATAGTTCTCTCATGCTAAAAAATTCTGCTTCTATCTGATCTCCAAAATCATCATAAAACAAGACACATAGCGTTCCATAACTATCAAATCGGAACCCTTTTTCTTCGTTTTCTGCAAGTTCTTCAAAAAGCTCTTCAATTTCATTCATCTCATCATAAAGACATACGGTATAAGGTCCATCTGTTCTAATTTCTGTTGTTACATATCGTTTAAGCCCCTCTTCTGCAACTAACAAAATTTCATACATATATCTATATCTTACATTCATGCAACTGGATAATACTTCATCTGTCACTGTTGGAAGTCCTGAACAATGTCCTACTACTCTATGCATAACATAATATTCTGTACAAGATTTATCCTCTCCAGTCTTTCGATTTATCAAGTTTCTATGTCTTGTCTCTACAAGATGACTGCTTCTGAGCACGTCAAACAACTCTGTGTTCTTATTTTCTTGGTCTTTTATAAAAAACGACTCTACTTTTCCATCATCATAAACTCTTCCAACTGATTCCCCGTATGAATGTCCATACCATTCATTTCTTGTATCTAATGTTCCATTTTTCTTTATTGGAATTTCTTTCGGTAATTCTTCTACCAGTTCAATTTTATATTCATAACTCATGCTTTCTTCCTCCTAACTTTCCATGTCTCGAACTCTCTTCGCCTTTTCAAACCGTTCCTTTTCCGCCCTGTTTCGGCTGCTTTTACTCACTTTACAGCACACCTCCGCCCATTCCAAAGCAAATTTCTCATACGCTTCGAGAGAGTCAAATCTATTTTTAATCAATTCTGTGTGTATCATTTATCACACCCCATTTCGTCTACTGCAAGCATCTGTGCTTCCAAAGCCTCCATATCATATTTTCTTCCATCAAAGTTATTAAAAGATGCTTTCTTCTTTGCCTTCTGTGTGCTCTCCGATTTCTTCTTTTTAGGTTTGGATAATGGATAGAAGCCTTTCCAAAGACCGGTTGTAGCTTTTCTCAGCATTGCAAGCTGTTCTTCTCTGTCAGCAGATATGGAAAGCAATTCTTCTCTTAGCATCTGTATCTGAGTATCCGATAAGTTATCTCCATTGTTGTTCCGTGTCATCACATACAACTGGAAATATCTCTCAATCTCAGAATCGCCGAAGGCATCTATATATACATTTTTATTTTCTTTTATTTCTATAGGACTTACTTCCGAAGTATCTCGAATTTCTTCCGAATTAATTCGATTAACTTCCGAACTAATTCCGTTTAAGGGTGCATTTAATAAAGGCTCCTCTTTTTCCTCTTTCCCGAGGAGCCAATACTTATCACTATAAAGCTGTCTTTTCATGCGTGTTACTGCTATCTCGTAATAACGTCTCTGAATTCCAACAGAGGTGATGATGTTTTTCGTCATGAGGTCATCATCTAAGAGACCTATCTCAGAGCAAAAGTGCACCACTTGTACGACAACATGTTTGTTCTTTACCCACTTGTTTCCGATCATCTTAGTGATCATTTTTGATAGCTTATCTAGTGGGATTTCAGCGTAATATCCGTTTTTATATACGATACAAAGTATACAGTCATAGATTGTCACGCCCAATGGACCATATTCGTCCAACAAATCAAAGATTTTATCATCTTCGTAGAAATCAAGCATCTTCGGATAGTATGTAAGTCCTGGTTTTTTCGGAGCACCACGCCCCATACGGACCACCTACTCTCCTTTTCTATATTCCTGAATCGTCACATCCACACCTTCAAGTGCAGAATAGACTTTCTTTGCTTTTACAAATACAACTTGCGAATCGTCCTGATATGCAACACTATTCAGGGCATCCGCAATTACTTTCACAATATTATCCATATCCGGCTTCTTAAGTGGAAGAATTTCTCCATCTAACATCTGTTGCAGCTTTTTCTTAGAAGTACTCTTTGCCGGCATATATCTTGCAACGATGCAGAGTGTAACCGGTTCGCCTTTCTCAAACTTACAGCCTTTTGCAGCGTGAATGTACATCGTCTTTATCAGATTCTCGTACAATACCGTATTATCCGGTGTTACTGACATATGTCTTCCGAGATTCGGATTATAAAATGTACGCGCCCTTGCCTTTCCCTGTGGCTTTCCCGGCACGTGAAAACTTACTGATTTCATGCTTCTCCTTTCTGCCTCCTACCATTCAGCAGGAGGCATTGAAACAAGTTTTAAAGTTCCGTGTGTGATATATTATTGATCCCTTTATGGAGATACCTTGAATTTTTAGGCAATGATAGTAATATTATATTTCTCAATTTCCTCTGCAAGCTCTGTCTGCAGATAATTCTTAATACTAAGCATTGCTTCGTTCTTCCAAATACCGCCATCCGCTTCAATCAGTTTAAATAAAGGCGTTCCCTGATCATCCCGGATTCTGAATACATATGCACTTTCCGGCTGTTTCAACTCATTAAAGGTACGGTATGGCATCAGTTTAACCGGATTTGGTACGATTACATCCGAATTATTTGCGACTCCTGAACGGATAGTTGTTTTCTGACTGATTCCATCATCATTATAGTTTGCTGTCGTTCCAGATTGAATATTACCTGCTACCATCATAATCTTTTCTAAATCTTCATTTTTAATAAAGTTCGCCTGCAGCTCAATCAAGAAACGTTCCTGATCATACCATTTGTCAAACTCAAACTCATTTACAATCGCTTTGGAGCGGAACAATGTTTCGCGTCTCTTCTCTTCCAGCAAACCAGAGTATAATTCTAATGTTGTAGGATTTACGATATGTAAAATACTAGATTCCCGCATCTCATCAGATTTCTGTTTGATGTAATCTACAATTGATGTCAGAGTGCTTGCTGTAATCGCCTCTGCTAAATCCTCTTTTCCGTATCTGACTAATGACTGATTACAATATGTTTTCTCTGCAATTTCAACAATCTTTGGTTCCAATGCGTCCTCTTTTAAATCAGTAATAAATTGTAATGCTTCTCTTAATCCTTCCATCATCTTATATTCCTCCTATGCCTGTTTTGTTCTTAAATCAATTACTTTTCCGTCCTGCTGTGCATCCCCAAGAATTTCCCCTGTCTCGGTATCTACTGCCTGTCCATCTACCACACCTACGCTGTTCGTCTGCAAATCTTGTACCGACATCTGACCTGGGATTTGATTTCCAACTTCAACTGCTTCAACATTCCCGGTCTTGATATCTCTTCCCATGCTCATCGCTGTAACAGTTCCAAGTGCCGGTGCAAGGGTTGTCTTCGCCTGCACTCCGGTTGTAACAAAGTTACGCTCCTGATTCGGCTTGAATCCAATTGTAATTGTAATTTTTCGAGTTGCTAAAGCTTCCGTGTTTGGATCCTGAATATTTTTTTGTTACCTCTTCGATTGCTCTGTTTACCTGTGCCGAGAAAGCACCGTTCGCAAATTTCTCTAAATCAATGTGCTGCATAATCTATCATCCTTTCTTTAATTAAAAAAATTACTTTCTACACTAGATTCTTGTTTGTCTGTCTCAATAGCTTCATCTTTTTTTATATTTTCTACTTCTTGAAACTCCTGATCCGATACAATATTTTCTTCATATTCCGCTGAATCATTCTCCACATACTCAACAGAACCGTCCTCTTGAATAACAGCCATATCTTTATCAATAGCCGTCTGCAAATCAATACTCATGATTCCCCATTTGCTGATTAGCTGCCGAAGCATTGTCTTAAGAGCCATTCCATCGAAATCTTTAAACCAAAACGAAGAATACTTCCACATATCCTTTTCAGGAATCTTGCCTTGTTCAATAAGTTCCAAAGCTTTTGCACCACCGTTTTTGAAGAACGCAAATGAATACTTTTCTGCATGTGCCAACATCTTTTTCTTTGACCAGTACATAGTCTTCCTGAATCCATTCTCATACTCAAACATTGCATAATATCCTTCTGTCGGTGTCTCTTCTCGAAGAATATCATCTTCAATTAGATTTACTTCAATCTCTTCATCCAATGGATTGTATCGAACTAATTCCCCCTGTTTAATAGCAAGAACATTCAATTTCTTGTAATACCCTGAGCGAACTGCAAGTTGAATATATCCTTTATAGCCGAGTTGAAACTGAGCTTCCTTGCATCCTTTCTTCTTGTTATCGAAAGGAACCATGTAAAACTGGCCAAGCTGTGGCGAGGGCGAAAGGTTCAATGCCTCTCCTAAAAGTGCAGCAGATAAAATACTAGGATTTGAGCATTCCTGCAATGCTGGAGTTGTCTGCACTGCTGAAACGATGCTTGAAATGAATCTTGTACCATTCTTTCCACCGACTACGCTGTTGATCTGTTTCTTCACGGCATCTTGTGTGAGATATGCTGCCATTCCCATCTTCTGTTTTTTAGCTAAACTGTTCTGTACTGCCATAATTATTCTCCTTTCAATGTTGGCACTGGACCATATGTAATATTGTTCTGTCGCAAAAATCCTTTAAGCAGATCCAACTGCTCTTTTGTTGCTGTAACTCTAAAATCTAATGTATAAACAGGTTCTTGAATAACTTCTACTGGTTTTGCTGGAGCTTCCATTTCTTCCGCCACAGCTTCCGCTAAAGCTTTTTCTACTGCTTTTCTTTCTGCTTCTTCAGCTGCTGCTCTCTCTTCTTTACGTCTTCTTTCTTCTTCCTGAGCCGCTTTTCTCTTTTGGATCTCTACTAATCGTTGCCCTTCATTGATAGCCTGCACAAGACTTAACGACTGCTTGTACTCTTCCATTGCTTCAAAACTAAATTCCGGAAGAGATTTGATTGTATGAACATCGCTGCCAATCTCAAACATGATTTCTTTCATTCTTGTTTCAATACTAGATAATGTGACTGTTGCATTCAGCCACTTAGGATCCCAAATCTTCTCAAGTGTGACAAATGGCTGAAATCCGATTTCTGCAAACATCTTTTCGATATCTGCTCTCTTTTGGAGCTTCTTATTCTCTTCAACTTCTTTAATCTGTTTGTCAATCAAGCTAATTGGTTTCTCAATCAGAGCAACAACTTCTTTGATCTGCGCTTCGAACTTGTTATATGGATCAAGATAAAGCTTCTTGATTCGTTTTCTTTCATCCTCAAAGGCAGTTTTTAACTTATTTAAGTTTGCTCTATCTTTCTTAGCATCTTTAATAGTTTCTTCTGTAAAGACAAGATTCTCGTAATCAGCCATCTTAGCTGAAATCTCCTGTTTCAATTCTTTATTATTCCACTGAATCTCCTGAGCAATTAAACTCTCTTGCGGATTCATAATCTTAAATTCCATGTTCTTCCTCCTATATTTCAGGTAGTATCAAAGGCGGCTTTCTTCCGCTCTCCACATACTTCCAAAATTTAACTTCTTCTTTTAATAAGTAATCTAAATCTTCCTGAACTTCTTCGCGTTCAATGAAGTAATGCTTAACTTGTGTTCTGACTTCTCCGCCCCATGTAGTATTCAGATGTGCTCTTAGAACTACAAATTCATATCCAGTAACTAGCAAGTAGTGAAGAATCTGCAGATAATAGTTATCTGGAATCTTATCTTTCCACTTTTCATATTGCATAGACTGTAGGATATTTGTTGTTTTAATTTCCAGAATTCCTTTTCTTCCATCTCGATCAGTCAGCTCTCCATCTAAAGAAGCTTGCATGAATGGATATTCTAGACTTTGTAAAATCCGGAATTCGTGATGCTCAACCTTATATTCCGGATAATCTAACTTAAAAAGTTCTCGAATATGCTTTTCTGCGAACTTACCATAAATGACATAAGGCTTATCTGAGATATCTTCCGGAATGCTTTTCCCAGTCTTTTCTTCAAAGAGCTGGATATTTGTCTTATAAGGATTAACACCAACCACTGCACTTGCATCACTTCCACCAATTCCATTCATTCTTCCGGAAAGCCACTCTTCTTCATCTTTAAAATCAAAAATTCGATATATATCCATTTTCACTTAGCCCTCCAATCGGATTCCTAATTTCTTTGCGAGTTCTTCCGGTTCTCCCAAATCCTCATACTTTCCAAGCTTTGTGACCATATCCCCATGCATATCGGTAAATCTTCCAAATGTTTTAATAGAAAATTCACCTGCTCTGTCAATTGGAATTCGATATGTAGGTTTTTGTGCTGGATGTACAGAAGGATTTTTAATTGTTAATCTTGCCATTACAAACACCCCATTCCTTTTAAGACGGTAAAAGCAATCTCTTTCATCTGTTCTTCTGTCAGAGTAATTCCTTTTGTCATCGTCTCATGATTATCGGTCCATGAGCGCAAATCGTACTTTGGCATCCGCCCATTCCAGCTGATCAGATTCAATTCCTTGTGAAAAACCCCGTTTCCCTCGGGTGGAAATACAACCAATGTCTTAATAATCTGATAATCCATCTGTGCCATTTGTATCCACCTCCTCTTCTTTAAACCCAAACTTTACAAATCCATGCTCATATCTCGCTTTTTCCCTGTCGTGCTTCGATATGTCAATCCCGCGTCTGTTCATCTCTTCCCAAGCAAGGTCAAAAAGTTTTTCTTGATTCAAATAGATCCAAATCCCTTTCTTCTTATCCTCAGAATCATGGTCAGTTCCGTGCGAATCAAAAATCTGACTCGTATCATTTCTAAGCTGCTGATATACAATCAACGGCATTGTTACCGTTCCTTCTAATTGTTCCATTGACTTTTCCTCTCTTCTATTTATGAGTTATCCGAAAATCTAAATTCCATCAGATCAGCAAGCATCAAGTATTCCTTTGCCTTTTTCGTTTCCCCATGCGTCTCTACTACCTTTTTACGGAATTCTGATAAATTTCCATAAAAACATCCACATCTCACACCAATTTCTCCTGCTTTTGTTTTAAAAAATGTAGTTGTACGATATTCGGAGCCAAAACCATGCACCGTGGCGTAGTCAGCATTACCGTACACCCGAGCATCACCACACACCCGAGCATTACCATACACACTAGCATTACCATACACCCGAGCATCATCGCACACCCGAGCATTACCATACACCCAAGCATTACCGTACACCCGAGCATCACCACACACCCGAGCATCACCGTACACACTAGCATTACCGTACACCCGAGCATTGCCATACACCTCAGCATTACCATACACCCAAGCATTGCCTTCATGATTTAGATTTTCTTCTTTTTCCACGAAACCGCCAAGCTCACCCGCTTTAACGTTTCCAAACTCGATTAATGCTTTAATACGAAATAATTTTGTCCCGAAAATATTAGTGATAAACTCACTTGTTAACTCAAATTTTTTCATTTGACTTTCCCTCCAAAATCCTCTACAATTTAATTGGTTTATTATCCGAGTACCCGAGCTTGCCGGCTCATGTGGGTGCTCTTTTTTAGAATCCCATTGTAGTTAAAAACGTAAGACATCTTCCAACCACCATTCCAAATCCAAAGATCGTAGCCACAACTGCTATGATTGCATATATCTTGCAGCATAACTCGGCTTTCAGCTTGTCCTTCTTTTCCTGTCGTATCTTTTTCAGCATTGCTTGATTTCTCTTCTCTAACATCTCATTACGCTCAAGCAGTTCATAATAAGATGTAATCTCCTCCTGAATCTCCTTTATCTGCTCCTCTGTTTTAATTTCTTCCATCTTTCCTTCTCCTTTTCTTTGCTCTATTTTTTGTTGCTTTCGTATCTTAGATACTCTTTGTATGTCACTGCTTGTCCTCACCTCCTTACCGCCTAAGCGGTTTTGTCCTCTGTTTTCTTTTCGAGCGTGTAATCAATTTTCACACTCTCTTGCCCTTCTATTAGGGAAATGAGCACCCGTATGATTTTTTCCATATCTGGTTTCATTTTCTTCACCTCTCTAATATCTATGTGTTGCTGTTTGTACTTGTTGCGTTGTCCACCAAATTCTCCTATAATTTACTTACAGGACACTGCCATGTCCAAGTAATTATGAAAGGAGGAAACTATTGTGAATTTTATTAAAAAAATTCCTAAAAGTATTGATAATGCGATACAAAATATTACTGACGAACCCACTCAAAGTATTGGTACTCTCATAAAAGATGCAATTTATTTACGGTTTGGACACATTTCTTATGATGCTAAGAAAAGACGTTTATTTGAAAAATATGGTCTTCTTGAGCTTGAAAAGCTTCTTGAATCACGAATTTCTGAAACACCTTTAGAAAAACTTGTGACTCCTGATTATCAAACAATAACACTTGCATTTGATAATTTAGCACCATGCATTAATTCTGAAGATTTAAGGGTTTTATTTGCAAACTTAATTTCACGTTCATGTAACAGCGATTATAAGAATCTTATACACCCATCATTTTCAGAGATACTTCGTCAAATGAGTCCTTTTGATGCAAAAATATTGAAGTTCTATGTTGATAACCAACCAAAACAATTTATCACATATACCTATCACTCCGAGAGTGGATATTCCTTTAACAGAATCCACTATATGTTTGACACCTACCCTAACCCTGATGAATCTGAGTATGTATCAATAGCTATTTCATCTCTGATGCGGTTAGGTATTTTAGCTATTCACGATGATGCTCTTGTCCATCCTATGAAGAATTCTCAATTTGCCCAAAGCTCATTTTATAAGCAATGTGAACTACAGCGGATAAAAGAAGGAAAATATCAAAATTCCAACATATCTGCTCAAATAAGTACCATAACACCATTTGGTCAATCCTTTATTCTTTCTTGTTTCGATTAATACTAGCAACAAGCCTTTCAATCTGTGATATGGTTATGCGTTTTACTTCGTTAACAGCTTCAACATTTAATTCGCATATCTCCTCAACATAATCAAAAACTTCTTTTCTAAATAGGGCTGTTATTACAATAGTAGTAACAGCCGAGAATAAAACTGATAATGCTACTGTTTCCATCTCCATCACTCTCCTTTCCTATCCTGCTTTCTTATCACTTTCCTCTTTCTTGGCTTTCTCCTTTTCAGAGACCATTCTCTCCGCAGAGCCCAAAAGATATCCCTTATCAAATTCAGACATCTTTGGAAGTGCTTCGGAAATGGATTCCATGATTTTTTTCTCTCTTTCTGACATTTTTTCACTCCTCTCTCTTCGTGTTGTTGTACGACTATTGTACGTCGTTTTTTCAACTTTGTCAATACCTATTTGTTGATTTTTTCAACATTTTCTAATTGACATTTATTCGCATGTGGTTTATAATCCGAATTAGATAGGAGGTGCACAAATGAAAGAACGTATAAAGGAACTGCGTAAATCATTAGGAATAACTCAACAAGACTTTGCCGATAAGCTTGGTTTAAAAAGAAATACGATTGCTACATATGAAATAGGAAAAGCAGTTCCAAGCGATAGAGTTGTTTCTGATTTATGTAATAAGTACAATGTAAACGAAGAATGGCTTCGCACAGGCGAAGGAGAAATGTTTGTCGCATTAAATAGAACACAGCAGATTGCACAGCTTACTGCTGACTTATTTAAGGGAGAAAAAGACTCTTTTAAAGAAAGGTTGCTTTTAGCACTCGCAAAGCTTGATGAAAACGAGTGGAAAGTGCTGGAAAAAATTGCAGAAGACTTGACAAAAGAAAAGGACTAGGTTTTCCCTAATCCTTAAGTCTTTTGATAACCTCAATTATAAATAGAAGCATTTCTTCATCTTCTATTTGATTGATTAATCCAAATAATTGTGATTTGATGTCTGTTGTGTTCATGGTATGTATTCCCTCCTGCGTTTTGTGTATTTGAACGCACGTTCGAAATTCCTTAATTTGATATTACTACATTTTTTTATGTATTTCAATAGATTTTTCGAACATTCGTTCTTATTTTAGAAATAATCTTAGGATTTATCCCTTTACTATATATACACATGGCTAACGGAAATCTAACGCGGTTTCGTGGATTTGTCCCAGATGTGGGACACTTATTTATATGGGGAATCCAAAAGGTCTGAAATTCGTACTTTTAGACCTTTAGCAAGACATTCAAGAGTATCTGCGCTAGGGGAAATTTCATTATTCATAATTCGCTGAATTGACGATTTCGAAATCCCAGTTAGATGTGATACTTGACGAATTGTTAAGTTTTTACTTGTCATTATTTTATCAAGTAGTATTCTCATAACAGATTAATTTTACTATCTTATATGGTTGAGATATACAGGTAAATAATGGAAGTGATATAACCGCTACGGCGTTTATATAGAGGGGGTATGGTTTCCCCTATGATGTAAGTTCTCTCAACCTAAAGAAAGAGAGGAACAAAAGAAATGCAAACGAACAAATGCAAACACTGCAACACTGAACTTGAAAGAGGGGCTAAATTCTGCCCTAAGTGTGGAAAGAAACAGGGCGGAAAACTCAAATGGATTATTATCTCCATCGTTGTTATTGCTATAATTGGTTCTGCACTTGGCGGAGGAGATGATGAAAGCAAAAAGACCGCTTCACAAAATAATTCTTCGACTTCCAAAAATCAAACTGCTGATAGCAAAGATAAAGTTGCCGAAGAAACTCCATCCGAAGACGACAATATTCCTGCTGAATACAAATCAGCATTGAAAAAAGCGAAATCCTATAGCAAAACACTCCATATGTCCAAACAAGCTGTGTATGATCAGCTCACATCTGAATATGGAGAAAAGTTTTCTGCAGAAGCCGCACAATATGCAATTGATAATGTCGAAGCAGATTGGAATGCAAACGCATTAGCAAAAGCTAAAGATTATAGCGAACAGATGCATATGTCTAAAGCTGGAATTTACAATCAGCTCATTTCCGAAAATGGGGAAAAGTTTACGGCAGAAGAAGCTCAATACGCTGTCGATAATGTCGACGCAGACTGGAACGCAAACGCATTAGAGAAAGCAAAGTCTTATCAAGACTCAATGGCAATGTCTCCTGATGCTATCCGTGATCAGTTAACTTCCGAACACGGAGAGAAATTTACAGCAGAAGAAGCTGATTACGCTATTCAAAATCTTGAATAGTCTATTTTTTTACAAGGCTTCTGTGCTACGAAATACTACAGGTAAATAATGGAAGTTAAGCAGGCAATGCTTTGTAATACACAATAAAAATATTTTGTCAACACAGAACAATATCCAAATTAATACCTTTATAAAAAGTATTTTTTTGTACAAATTTCCGATATTGTTTTTAATAAATTTCCGTAAAACACTTGACACTTTCGAATCTACGTGTTATGATTGCATCACTTAAAAGAATATATTTCTTATGAGTGAATATAATATTATGGAACGTACTCGGGTGTCCTTCGGGCCCCGGGTCTTTTTAATTTATGGGGGCTTTTTATGGAGGAAAAAGTTTTTAAAACACTTGATGAGCTCGTTACTCTTTTACAAGAACGCGGAGTTGAGATTCAAGATTCATCCGCTCGCGATTATGCGAAACGAGTATTAGAAAAACACGGCTATTATAATCTTATAAATGGTTATAACAAATTATTTTTAGATATCGAATCAGATACTGTTAGATATCGTCAAGGGACAACAATGAATGAAATCAACGCGCTTTATCAATTTGATAGAGTTCTTCGCGATATCTTTTTTAGATATATTTTAGAAGTGGAAACACATATAAAAAGTTTAATTTCATACTATTTTTCAGAGTCTCATGGACATAAAAATTATTTAGTTTATACTAATTTTAATACAACATTGCGAGACTCCGAATCCAAAATAACAAACCTTATCGCCGAAATACAAAGACAAACGGCAAATCATAGTAATGATCCTAGTATATCTCATTACTTAAAAGCACATGGTTATATTCCGCTATGGGTCTTAAACAACATCTTAACCCTCGGTACAATTAGCAAATTTTATAGCTTGATGCTTCCGCAAGAGCGACAATCTATATCTCGTCGCTTTAATATAATGGATAACGAACTTGAAAATGCTCTTGCCTATATTTCAATCGTTAGAAATTTCTGTGCTCACGGAAATCGCATTTACTGTTTTCGGACAAAGAAACCTTTGTCTACAACTCCATACCACAAACAACTTGGTATCGAGCAAAATAAAAACGGTGAATATTTAAAAGGCAAACGTGATTTATTCGCCTGTTTAATTGCGCTGAAAAGTCTTTTATCGAATAATGACTACAAGAGAATGAGCAAAGAAATCTATCGTGCAATAGGCACCTTAGATAAGAAACTCTGTCTTTTAACTCGAGACGAAGTTTTAAACGAGATGGGATTCCCTCAAAATTGGCGCATTTTAAATAGCCTTTAAGAATATGCCTATAGAATAAATTCAAAATAAAAAGCCTCGGTGCTACCAACACCGAGACGCCATCGTGACTCGGACTTTCGCTATATTGCAATAACCTACTTCACGATAATATTTTACATCCGAAGATGCTCTTTTATTTTGCACATATATTGTAACATCTTCGGATACACCCGTCAACGGAACATATTTTCGTTGGGTGTTATTTTTATACATTTTTTTAATATAATTTACAAAGGGGATAGATACTATGGCTAACAAAATACTAAGATGTGCTATTTATATACGCGTGTCTACTTTCGAGCAAAGTGTGCATGGAAAGTCTCTACAGGCACAAAAAGAATTTTTGGAACGCTACGCCGCCGAACACGGTATGATCGTTGTTGGTGTATATGCAGACGAGGGAAAAACGGCACGTAAGGAATTAAAAAAGAGAAAAGCTATCCACGCACTGATAAATGATGTAAAACAAGATAAAATAGACGTGATACTCTTTTGGCGACTAGACAGATGGTTTCGTAATCTTTCTGATTTTTACAAGGTTCAGGATATTCTTGACGAGCACAGTGTGCGATGGATCTCTGCCTCTGAGCCCGGAATTAACATGGAGACGAGAGATGGACGTTTACAATTAAATGTTGTGTTGTCCATCGGGCAGAACGAAGTCGACACTACTTCCGAAAGAATCAAATTTGTAAACGAAGCTTCCATCCGGCAGAAGAAACTTATTTTCGGTGATGCCAATATGCCTTTGGGTTATAAGTCCGGTATTGCAGATGGCAAAAAATGTATGATAAAAGACCCTGATACAGAGCACATGGTAGAGGATTTTTTTCTGTATTTTAAAAAGCATCAGTCAAAACAGGGAGCTATTCGCTACATGCAAAGTACATACGGTATTAACTTTTCCTATTCAATGTTACGTACAATGCTCTCTAGTGAATTTTACAAAGGCACTTACAGAGGATTCCCATACTGCCCTGCGTATTTAACAGAAAGTGAATGGAACGATATACAAGCAATTTCCAATCGCAATATAAAGCGTACACCATCGGGCAGAGTATATCTGTTTTCCAGCCTTATGCATTGCCCTGTGTGCGGCCAAAAGTTAGTCGGTACTGGATGCTCGTCTATCATTAATCGTAAAACAGGAGAGAAAAGAACTTACTGCTACTACCGGTGTAATCGCTCTATAGTAGATCACATCTGCACTAACAGACACCGCGTAAGTCAAAATCTTATCGAAAAATATTTATTAGAAAACTTATCAGATGAATATCACAGGTACAAAATCAGGAATAATAAAATTAACGAGGAAAACAAGAAAAAGAAGGTAGATAGATCTCCCGAACAAATCCGAAAGGAGCTGGAACGTCTTAACTTATTGTTTCAAAAAGGGCGGATCTCTTTTGATTACTACGATGAGGAATATACTCGTTTGGAACAAGAGCTTAGCACTATTAATGCAACTCCTATCGAACCTGATCGAGATCTCTCTTACTTAGACGAACTGCTGCAAACTGATTTTAAAGAAATGTATAACTCTCTCACTCTTGAAAACAGACGTGCTTTTTGGCGCTCTACAATTTTGCAGATACACCTAAACGATGACTGTACCGTGAAAGAAGTAGACTTTTTGTGATTCGTCTTATACTAACTATATAATTCCATTTGGGGCCGACAAAACAATGACCGCTGTACTCTCCGGAGAAGCAGATATCGGATTCATGGGTTCAGAAGCTTCTATTTATACCTATAATGAAGGTGCAAACGACTATGTTATCAATTTTGCTCAGCTTACACAACGTGCCGGTAATTTTCTCGTGGCGCGAGAAGAAATTCCTGATTTTTCATGGACGGATCTAAAAGGGAAAACCGTGCTCGGGGGACGAAAAGGTGGTATGCCTGAAATGGTATTTGAGTATATCTTAAAACAAAAGGGAATCGACATTGAAAAAGATCTGACAATCAACCAAAATATTGACTTTGGCTCCACTGCAGCCGCTTTCTCAGAAGGTCAGGCGGATTTTACAGTTGAATTTGAGCCAGGAGCTACCACTTTGGAAAAAGGTGGAAAGGGATATGTTGTCGCTTCTCTCGGCGAGGACAGTGGATATGTTCCTTACACCGCATTTTCTGCAAAGAAAAGCTATATCAAAAAAAACAAAGAAGTCATTCAGGGATTCACGGATGCACTGCAAAAAGGAATGGACTACGTACAAACACATACTCCGGAAGAAATTGCAAAAATCATTGCACCACAGTTCAAAGAGACAGATTTAGACACTATCACAACGATTGTAACCCGCTACTATGAGCAGGAGACTTGGAAAGAAAATCTAATCTTTGAAAAAGAAAGCTTTGAACTTTTGCAAAACATTCTGGAATCTGCTGATGAACTCGCTAAGCGAGCACCTTACGAAGACCTTGTAACAACTGATTTTGCCGAAAAAGCTACAAAATAAAAATGCGTGACGGGGAATCTTCCCCGTTCACACATTACATGTTCACTCTTCTTTCATCTCATATACCCTATGATATTCCTTCGTCTCCAAGTCTTTAGCTGTTTCACTTCGATTCCTTGACAAAAATTTTGTAATTTCATAGCAGTTAATCCAGATTTCATTATTTCCCTCTTTCTGAGATTCGTCAAATATAATCTGTAATCCCCAATGTAAATGGGTCTCATCGATATTATTCACATTTTCTTTTTTGCTGTATCCAGTATGCCCCATATATCCAATCACATCACCCGCCTGTACAATACTTCCCTCTTTAAGCGATTTATTATACGGAAAATTCTGTCTTAAATGTGCATAGTAATAATATCGCTTTTTATCAAAACTGCGTATTCCAAGACGCCATCCTCCGTATTGATTCCAGCCAATCGCCTCCACATAACCAGACTCTACTGCCGTAATCGGAGTCCCCACAAGTCCCATCATATCATGCCCCAAATGCTGACGCTTATAGCCATAGCTTCTTGATGTTCCAAAGTCATCATAATCACTATATGCATAACCCTTTGCAATTGGTGAAAATGCTTTCAGCCCATATCGCTTTTCCCATCTGACTTCATTGGTTCCTTTCACCGGAACCTGAATTTCATAATCTCCCACAAATTCATCTAATACCGCCGTATACGACTCCAAGTAATAATCATAATACTTTTTGTCTTTTGTTATTTCCTCCATTGTGTATTCCTTTTTTACAAGTCCTTCTGCCAATTCATTTAAATCACTTTCTTTATACAGCTTATAGTTTCCCCCATATTTCACTGCCAGATATGCCAAAAGTTCTATCCAATCCAACTCAACCTCTTTTTCATGCGTCTCTACATCCCACCAATAAGCCCTCTCCAATGCCTCACATGGAATGTTAAAGTCCACCCATTTTATAAAATCCCCATCCACTCTTTGTATCTTTGAGGCAGATATCTTTCCGAAAATGATACCAACACAAAGCACTATCAACGCAAAAATCTCAATCCCAATTGCCCATTTTACCTTCTTCTCAAACATAATCATCCAAAAAAAGAATTTCTACATATCATATTGCCCATCTGACCAAAATATGTAGAAATTCTTTATCTTTATGGTTCCGTCACTGTTCCGTCAGAAGGTGTCGCTGGAGTATCCTGTGTCTTATCATCACTGTTTTCCGGTGTATTATTGCCATTTTCCCCTTGTGTTTGATCTGTCGGTTCTGTTTGATTCTGGGGTTCATCACTTGTATCTGCATCAGGCGTGGTATTGTTATTACCGGAATCCATATTCAAATCATTATTCTTGGAATCTTCTGGCTGATTTTCTTCTGTTTGATTCATATACTTATCATGCATCTGCTGTGCAAACTTGGCAATGGGATGCCGGTAGGTATATGCTGCAAACCCGAGCACCGCAACAACGATCAGAAAGAGCAAGAACTTGAGCAATCCGCCGCCTCGTCTTTCTTTCTTCGTTTTCGTCTTTCCTCTTCCGCCTCGTCTTTTCGGAAGCGAAACGGAAGGCAGCTTTTTCCCTTTCTTTTTCTTCTTCTTTGTTTTCGTCTCTACCACATCTTCTGCCGTCACTTTTTTCTGTGTGTCTCTTTCTTTTTTCTTGTCCAGATTCACCTTTATCTTGCAGTCATAGCAAAATGCATATCGTGTAAAAACAGACTCCCCACCTTCGTCCGTGCCGGACTGCACCGGCTTAATCGTCATCTCTTTACCGCATCTTGTACATTTCATACTGCTTCCTCCTTACTAATCAAATGTGAAACTTTTTATTTAATTCCTCCCCTAATTCCCGTCTTTTAAAAATGACCTGCGCCATAAAAAACAGGAAACTAAATCCCACACAGATAACCGATGGAAATGTAACTCCAAGCACTCCCGTCAATAATAAAATCAATGGTATCACAAATCCATATCCCGCCGCCATCACAAAATAAATCATGTATTCATTCGCAGCTAACCTCTGCAGCTTTGTGATCATCAGCATGGACATCATTATTATAACACTAATTCCCGGAAAAACAAAATCAATTGACCATTTATGCCATCCGGTTCCAAGATCCCAAATCAGACATCCAACCGTGATCAGAATCAACTGCCACATTGCATTTTTCAAAAGATTATATCTCTTTACAAACCCGATTGCCAGCGCTGTCCACATACTTAAGATTCCACCGGATACGATGATCGCCCAATATTTTCCCGGTGTCAGTGTAATATTCACAACTGCTGCAATCACTGCAAAAACAATACAGGCAAATGAGAACCACTCGAAAAATTTTACAGCCGCCGCACTCGCAAGTCTCTCCTCCGGATAGTCTGGTTCTTCCACTTTCGAATGTATTCCAAGCTCTGACAATATCTGAAAAAAATTTCTCTTAATATTCATACTGTCATACCGCGATGTAAAACCAAGGGAAAGTTTGTCTTCAAATGAACACATACAAAGTTCCGTCTTCGGTGTACTTGTGTACACGCCAAACCGCTCTATATACGGGACATACGCTTCCGGCATTCTTACAACACTCATATTAGAGAAAATTGCAGTCACATCACTTGCCGCCATCTTTGCTCCCGCCAAAATCCCCAGATTTTTCAATTCCAAAGGTGCCACCCGCAGAATTGGGTTCATCTCCAACGCGATCAGCTCATTCATGCGCATCGAAAGTCTTTCCTTCGTAAGCTCCTCCTGAAAATATGTTTTCACCTGTGCAAGCACCTGCTCAAAAGTGTCCCCTTCTCGAAAACGATACCCAGGTTCAATATATCCGAAGAAATTCAGCATCGAATCTGAAGGAAAAAAATTGCGAAGATTCACCGGGACCATCAGAACAACCGGATGCTTTTCCTGTCTTTTCGGCATCTCCCTGTGGATCGCACAAAGGAATACTGCCGTCAAAAAAACAGTCATCGACACCTGATATTCCCGCGCCTTTGCCAGCACTTCTTTTACCGACAGCACCGCTTCTGTCACCTGCAGCGGTCCTCTCGCCTTCCGAAGAGTCTTAATCTGATATGCTTTTACCTTTTCCTTCTTCTCTCGCCGTAAATCAGAATAATACTTTCGAAAACTATCTGATTCCTGATCCTGAATTGTAATGTGCTCCTTATCAAGCGAAATATCCGCTTCACCATATGCCAGCACAATATAGTGTTTGACAATCTCTTTTAAAAAACATGTGGCACCTGTTCCGTCTGTCAGCACATGAAATACTTCAAAATTAATCCGCCTTTTATAATACGTCACTTCGAATAACAGACTTTTCTTGTCACGCACATACAGATTGCTGCAAGGCTCTTTAAATTCCTCTGTGACAACCGGTTTTAAATTACTCTTTTCCAAATAATGCCAGAACAAGCCTTTTCGCATGACCGACAAAAAAAGCGGATATTTTTCAAGCGCTTTTTCCACTGCCTGCTGCAAAATCTCTTCTCTGACGTCTTCTTTCATAATACAATAAAAACGAAAAACTCGAGTGTCCTTTTTGTTGCTTGTCGCCGGAAATAATTTTGCGGCATTGTCAAGCTTTCGCCAATATGACCTTTTCGAATGAAACATCTCTTACCCCTCCCCTAAAAAATGATTCATAATTTCAAAACTCTCCTGCACATGAAAATATTTGATCCCCAGTGCAAAAAATCCATGCAGCGCATCTTTGATACGATGAACCTCCACTTCATTTCCTGCTTCCTCAAGCGCCTTACCATAAGCCTCTCCTTCATCTCGAAGCGGGTCAAATTCCGCGGTGATAACCAGTGTCCTCGGCTGTCCCGTGAGATCTTTCTGCAAAATCGGAGCGAAATACGGACTCTGTTTGTCCGACTCATCTCTTGCATATAAATCAATATAATCCTGCATCTTTCCAGCCGTCAACAGAAAATCCTTTCCATTTTCATGGACGGACGGAAATCTCGAAGTCTCTGTATAGTCGTTATTCACCGCCGGATAGATTAAAATCTGCTGTCTTGGCATAAACTCTCCCCTCTCTTTTGCAAGAAGAGAGACTGCAGCCGCCAGATTACCGCCGGCACTGTCTCCGATGATCGTGATATCGTCCGGATGCACATTTAAAATAAACTCATTCGTATAGACCGCCTTCGCTGCGGCGTAACAATCCTCCAATCCTGTCGGGAACGGATACTCGGGAGCGAGCCTGTATTCTACCGACACAACAATATGATTGGTCGCCAATGCCATCCTTGCACAGATCCTCTCATAATTATCTATGCTCTCTGTGACCCATCCCCCGCCGTGAAAGAATAAAAGAACCGGATATTTGTGTTCAATCTCTTCGCCAGGCAGATAAATTCTGACAGGAATCTCATGTGTGCCATTATATATTTTATAATCAATCGTCTTATGAAAAATTCGCATCGGATCCAACGCCTTTAAATTTGCCAAATGCCTGGACGCATCCACCTCAATTCCATCAAACGAAAGTGCTTTCAATACTTTTCGCATTGCCTTATTAATTGCCATTCTCTTCTCCTATCTGCTGCTTTTGTATGAATTATAATACCATGTTTTTAGTTCTAAAAAAAGGGAAAGACTCTCATCTTTCCCTAAAAATCTATATTTTATAATAAGATATATTTTCCGATAAACAAAAATGCTAACACAAACATCAATGCACTGATCTTTTTTTCTTTTGCTTTTCCTGTAAACAGATTGATTGCAACATAAGAGATTACACCCATTGCAATTCCTTCTGAAATACTGTAGAAAAATGGCATTGCTGCAATACAGATATAGCAAGGAATCGCTTCCCCAAAATCACTGAAATCAATACTCACTACATTGGTCAGCATATAGAACCCTACAACAATCAATGCCGGCGCCGTCGCAAAAGATGGAATCGCCAAAAAGATTGGTGACAACAATAACGACAATCCAAACAAAATTGCTGTTGTGACTGCTGTAAGACCTGTTCGTCCTCCTTCCGTCACACCGGAAGCACTCTCAACAAATGTTGTAACTGTAGATGTTCCAAGCACTGCACCTGCCGTTGTAGCAACCGCATCTGCCATCAGAGCACCTTTAATTCTTGGAAGTTTTCCGTTTTCATCTAACATATTTGCTTTTGTGGAAACACCGATCAATGTGCCGAGTGTATCAAAGATATCCACAAACAAAAACGCAAACACTACAACCATAAACTCTCCGATATGGATTCCTGAAAAACTCAGTTTTCCAAAGATCGGACTAAGACTCGGAATTGAAATACCGTTGCTGAAGTCCGGAAGCAAGCTGTACATTCCAAGTTCTGCATTTGGCACATACAATCCTGTCAGCTGACAGATAATTCCAAGGATCCATGTAATTAAAATTCCCCAAAGAATATTACCTTTAATGTTCTTTACTACAAGAATCGCTGTAATGATCACGCCGATCACCGCAAGTAATACCGTAATTCCGACATCATTCATCGTCGCCTTTGCAGCACCTTCTGCCAAAGTACTGTTGTAACCTTCCAGCGAGAATAACTGCACTAATGTAGAACCGCTGATAACAATTTTTGCATTCTGCAGACCGATAAACGCGATAAAAAGACCAATTCCGACACTTACTGCAGATTTCAAATTCATCGGGATTGCATTAAAGATTGCTTCACGCACATTCGTAACTGATAACAGAATAAAAATAATTCCTTCCACAAATACAGCTGCAAGCGCCACCTCCCATGTGTATCCCATGTTCAGTACAACCGTATATGCAAAGTATGCATTCAGTCCCATTCCCGGTGCAAGTGCAAACGGATAGTTTGCAAACAGAGCCATGAGCAAAGTACCGATACATGCCGCAATCGCCGTCGCCGTAAACACTGCTCCATGATTCATTCCGGCTGCTGACAGCACGCTTGGATTTACCGCCAGGATATACGCCATTGTCATAAATGTCGTAATACCAGCCAGAATTTCCGTCTTCGCATCCGTGTGATTTTCGGATAACTTAAAGAATTTTTCTAACATAATACTTCCCTTTCTTAAAATAGAGAGTCCTCAAATATTTTCAAACATCAGTAACATCCTCTCCGTGTGATAATTAATTTTGCGACTTTGATGTTTTTTACAATGGAGTCAAAATTAATTATTACACGGAGAGGATGTTTGTTAAATACTTATTCGCAGCGGTGAAAGCCACATTTGTAATAATAAGCCTTTTTATTTTTCATTAACATTATTTTGTTCCGAAAATTCTATCTCCGGCATCTCCAAGTCCAGGGCAGATGTAAGCATCCTCATTTAACTGACGGTCGATGTTACCACAGTAAATCTGTACATCTGGATGAGCTTTTGCAAGACGTTCTACTCCTTCAGGAGCAGCAATAATAGACATAAATTTAATATTCTTTCCACCATGCTCTTTGATAAAGTTGATGGCAGCGATAGCAGAACCACCAGTAGCAAGCATTGGGTCTAATACAACGATAAGTCTTTGGTCAATTGGGTCTGGCAGTTTGCAGTAATATTCATGAGGTTCATGAGTCTCCTCGTCACGGTATAAACCGATGTGACCAACCTTCGCAGATGGAACAAGAGCAAGGATACCATTTACCATACCAAGACCAGCACGAAGAATAGGACCAAGACCTGCTCTTAAGATCGGCACAACTGCCAGCTTACGGCCTGCGATCATAGGTGTCATACAGGTCTCGATTGGTGTCTCAACTTCTACATCTTCCAGAGGAAGATCTCTTAAAGCCTCATATCCCATTAAGATACCAATCTCTTCGATTAATTTACGGAATTCATTTGTTCCGGTATTCTTATCTCTTAAAATAGAAATTTTGTGCTTGATAAGCGGATGTGTCATCTCAATAACGTTATTCATATCTTTCTCCAATCTGTAATGTAGTAATGCGGATACATTAAAAAAATCTATTTCAGAAAAATAGCTTCTCCTGAAACATACTGATTTAGTACCATAACACTAGCACTATTGTAGTAGACAAAAAAGAATAAGTCAATAACTTACTGAGTTGCCGAATGGCAAAGTTGACGCCGCTGTCGGAGAAATCTGTAGTCGGATTGCTAGAAGGATTATCGAGAAGAAGAACTAAAAAATTTACCCCATTTTATTCCGTTGTGCTAAACGCTCCATTTTGCCCAATAAAACAGAAACTTCGGAAAAAG
>ERZ791741.300-NODE-300-length-45506-cov-4.105542_pt1 | contig 45506 bp, 36 predicted proteins | sample MGYA00510040_ERZ791741 | MGnify/ENA primary metagenome ERZ791741 (study PRJEB30046, sample SAMN00791960) | human gut metagenome | study: EMG produced TPA metagenomics assembly of the A metagenome-wide association study of gut microbiota in type 2... | reverse complement strand
TTGCAGGTAAAGTACACACCCGACGGAGAAAGTGAGGGAGCGAACATCACGGAGCTGAAAATAACAATCGTTCCTTACTTCTATAAAAGTGTCTGGTTTATCCTGTCGGTCATCGTCCTTATCGTCATAGGAACATGGCAATTCTATCAATGGAGAATCCGTACATTGAAACGTCAGAAAGAGTATCTGCATCGCACTGTGGAAGAACGTACCCACGAGTTGGAACAACAAAAGCAGCTTCTGGAAAATCAGACGGAAGAACTTTCACGGCAGAACCGGATGCTGACACAGCAGAATGAGAAAATCACCAGGCAGAAAGCGCAGCTTGTCCGTATGTCGCGCAAGGTGCAGGAGCTGACACTGGATAAGATTTCCTTCTTTACCAATATCACTCACGAGTTCCGTACTCCGATCACATTGATTATCGGACCGATCGAGCGTGCATTGAAGTTGAGTTATAATCCGCAGGTAATCGAGCAGTTGAATTTTGTGGAACGCAACTCCAAATATTTATTATCCCTGGTCAATCAGCTTATGGACTTTCGGAAAGTGGAATCCGGAAAACTGGAGATTACATCTGAATATGAAGATATTCACAGTTTTGTTGAGGCAAACTTAATCGAAAGAATTGGTGATGCCGGCAAGAAACTTCATACAGGACGTAGCCGTAATGATCAGGTTGCACTTGATATGAAACTTTATACAAGAGATGAAGTTGTTGAAATTAACCAGTTGTTAAAAGACCTTCTCTCTTCACTTTTAAAAGTTATTGAAGCAAACACAAATACATTTATGCCTGGTTTTACACATTTGCAGAAAGCTCAGCCTATTACTTTGGCTCATCATTTTGGAGCTTACTTTGAAATGTTTAAAAGAGACAGAGACAGACTTGATGATATTTACGATAGAATGAACTACTGTCCTTTAGGTTCAGGTGCTTTAGCCGGTACTACTTATCCATTAGACAGAGAATATACTGCCAGTCTTCTTGACTTTGCAGGTCCTACTCTTAACAGTATGGATTCCGTATCTGACAGAGATTACATTATTGAATTATTAAGTGCTTTATCTACAGTAATGATGCATTTAAGCCGTTTCTGCGAAGAAATCTGCATTTGGAATTCAAACGAATATAGATTTGTAAATATTGATGATTCTTACAGCACAGGTTCAAGTATTATGCCACAGAAAAAGAACCCTGACATTGCAGAATTAATCAGAGGTAAGACAGGTCGTGTTTACGGTGCCTTAACATCAATTCTTACAACCATGAAAGGTCTACCACTTGCTTACAACAAAGATATGCAGGAAGATAAGGAACTTACATTTGATGCTATTGATACTGTAAAAGGATGTATTCTTTTATTTACAGGAATGATTGACACAATGACATTTAACAAAGATGTTATGGAAGCAAGCACAAAGCATGGCTTTACTAATGCTACAGATGCTGCTGACTACCTTGTAAATCATGGGGTACCATTTAGAGATGCTCATGGTATTGTTGGTCAGTTAGTTTTATTCTGTGAAGAAAAAGGCATCGCCCTTGATGATATGACTTTAGAAGAATATAAGGCAATCAGCCCTGTATTTGAAGACGATATATATGAAGCTATTAGCTTAGAAACATGCGTTAATAAGCGAATAACTATCGGTGCTCCGGGACCTGAAGCCATGGAAAAAGTCATTAAAATTTACAAGGAATATTTAAGCAAATAATATTCATGCTAAAATTTATAATAACACATTATATTATTATGAATCTGAGGATAAAAAAATATTACAAATAAACACACTCTAAAAGTTATACTTACAACTTATAACTATAACTTTTAAATTAAAACTATTAATAATGATTTTTAAATAAGTTATTAAAAAGGTTATAAAAAAGGTTGTTTAAACAAAGTGATAACTGTAAAAAACAGTTCACCTAAAAGTTTAAACAACCTTTTTATTATGTTATTTATAAGCTTATTGCTTTTAGAATTTCTCTTATGCATTTTCAAATTATTTTTTATGGAATTCCTGCTATATCTTATAAGTCTTTAAAATGGAACTGTTTCTTTCCTTTTGCATAATCATCAACAACATTTCCATTTCCAAATAATTTGTACTTGTAACTTACAAGACCTTCCAATCCAACAGGACCTCTTGCATGAATTTTACTTGTGCTAATTCCAACTTCAGCACCAAATCCATATCTATAACCATCAGCAAATCTTGTTGAACAGTTCTGATAAACTCCGGCAGAATCCACGTATCTCATAAATTCATTTGCAGTTTCACTGTTTTCTGTAATGATACAGTCTGTGTGATGGGAGCCAAAATAATTAATATGTTCAATGGCTTCATCTAATGAATTGATAACCTTTGCTGATACTATGTAATCCAAGTATTCTTTTCTGTTGTCTTCTTCTGTTCCCTGATTGCAACCTGTTAATTTGACGATTTCTTCTGTGCCTCGTAATTCAACATTGTTTTCTTTTAATGCTTCATAAAGCTTTGGTACAAATTCGTCAACTATATCTTTGTGAATCAATAATGTTTCTACAGAATTGCACGCTGAAACATACTGAGTTTTCGCATCTATTATAATTGGAATGGCTTTCTTAAAATCTGCCTCTTTATCTACATAAATATGACAAATTCCATCTGCATGTCCCATTACAGGAATTTTTGTATTATTCATAATATACTGCACAAAAGCATTAGAACCTCTAGGAATAAGCAAATCTACAGATTCGTTGCATGTTAAAAGGTCTGTAATTTCTGATCTTGCTTCTAACTGAAGCATGCAGTTTTCAGGCATACCTGACTTTATAACAGCCTCGTAAATTATGTTAAACAACACTCTGTTGCTGTTCATTGTTTCACTACCCCCCTTTAAAATAACGCAGTTTCCACTTTTTATGCAAAGGGATGAAATCTGTATTAAGGCATCAGGTCTCGCCTCAAAAATAACGCCAATTACACCTATAGGACAGGTTTCTCTATAAAGAGTCAAGCCCTCATCTAACTGTCTGTGCATATCCTGTTTAAACAAAGGATCTTCCAGTTTAACTAAGTCTTCAATGCCTGCAATTACATCTCTTAATTTTGTTTCATCAAACTTTAGTCGCTTAATAATAGGTGCTGCAACCTTATCAATTTCAGCCTGTTTTAAGTCCATTGCGTTTGCTTCAAAAATTTCCTGTTGTCTTGCCTTTAATTGTTTTACTACTTCCAGCAACGCCTTATTTCTGGCTTCTTCACTTGTTCCTGCCATTTTAGGTGAAGCCAATTTGACTGCCTTTGCCTCTTCCTTTATATTCATTCTCAACTCCTAACTTGCAATAAATGCATTATATTTAAGGATTACATATTTTACATGGATCATAGCCCTGATTTATAACATCTTCTCTTGTACCTGTATATATACCCTTATTTGACTCACTCATTCGCTTAACACTGCTACATGATGGTAAATGGAATTTGTGAGTATTCATATTTAAAACATATTCAACTTTTCCACTGCTTGATGTGGATTTCTTTGAACCTGATGTACCTGAATTTTTATTTCCGATATTATTTGAATATTTCTTATTATTTTCATTGTCTTCTGTGTTAGCATATTTACCTGTTGATTTGCTATCACCTGTTTTGTAAGTGATACTTACTCCAGGCTGTGCATTGTAACAATACACATTAAATTCAATGCCTGCACCTGAATCCTCAACAGAGTAACCTTCCATCAAGACACCACGTGCAACAAGTTCAGAACCGCTAAATATAGGTGTCACTCTATACATTACGTGATTGTTTGTTTCCTTCACATAATCGGCTACCATATTTTCAAAAGGTAACATACCGTCAACATTCAAATATCTTGTTCCCGTAATCAGATTTCTTTCGTTGGCATTTTCACCTGTTAATTGATAGCCAATTAAATGACATCTGTTATACAAATATTTTCCGTCAACAAAAGAATATTTTATTGTATGCCAACCTGTAGGTCTTACAGAACCAATTGCACCACGCTTCTGTGTGGGCATAATATCTCTACCAACTGAAGCAACTGCCACGCCACATCTACCAAGAGAATCTAATGAAGAATATGACTCAAAGGATTTTTTTGTTATTTCCTTCTTGGTAAAATATGGTTTGTTGTTATTTATAACTGTGTAAGCCTTGCCTTTAAATTTGAGACTTTTTACATTTATATTTTTATAGCTGGTCTTTTTGACAGTTATACTCTTTTTATTAGATGATGTTTTATTCTTACTACTTTTGCTTTTGCTACTTTTATTCTTACTTTTGCTACTATTGTTTGTTCTATTTTTCGCTTTTATATTTTGGGTACTAACATTTTCAATATTCTTTGCTACAAATTTTGTTGTCTGTTTTGTTGTAGCTACTGTTGTTTCTGCTTTATCATTGTAATTTGGGTCTGTTTCATGAACAGCCCCCACAACAACAATACATATAAACAGTGTAATTAGAATCTTTTTTAATTTACTTTTTGATTGTTTCATTTCTCTCATATACCTCTTTTACAATCTTATCATGAGAATATCCCTGAAACTCCAATGTACTAACAAGATTATATTGTCTTAATGGCAGCTTGTAGTCAGCCGGATAAACTTTATCCCATCTGTATACAACAACTTTTTTTGCCTTCAAAATATCAACAATTTGATTTTCAATAAAACAATACTCATTGTCTGACACCTGATTAAAATAATCTTCAGAAATCTGAATTTTTGCCGGTGTATTTTCAAATAATTCCTTTGAATATTCGTTAATATATAATGTGTTATTTTCTACCATGTGCACAATGTCTCTAATAACATATCTGTCCTTACTCTGTCTTCTTTCATTAAAGAACATACCGTTATTTTCATCTAAACATACTATTCCTATCATATAAATCCACCCCTTATCCTAGTTTTAAATTATCCCTACTAACTATATTTTGAATAATTTTTCAGTTTAAATTCTTTATGTTATATCATTATTCAATCTAATTTACTATTTACAAAACTTACATATTGTCAGCATTATTGTCATTTTTATTATTTATATGAACTTCTAACTGATTATATGGAATTTCTATATTATTCTTTTCAAGCTCAGCTTTTATATTTTCTATTAAATAAAAATATGCATCCCAGTAATCATCGGGTTTTACCCAGGCTCTTGTTTCCATATCTATACCGCTGTCAGCAAGTTTCATTACAACTACATTGTTTTCTCGTTCTTTATCAACATATTTGCAATTTTTTATAACATCCATAACTATTTTTTTTGCTTTATTTATGTCGCTGTCATAATGAACTGAAAACTTAACATCAACACGTTTTCCGTTTTCATTTGAGTAATTTATAATCACTTTTTTTGCCACGTCGCCATTTGGGCATTTAATTATGGTATTATCAAACTTCACAATTGTTGTATAAATAATATCCACCTTTTTTACTATACCTTCATGACCTTCAATTACAACATAATCTCCCACTTTAAAAGGTCTTGTAAGAAGTAATAAAACACCACCTGCAAAATTTGATAAGCTACCCTGCAATGCCAAACCAATTGCAACACCGGCACTACCTAATACTGTTATAAATGATGTTGTCTCAATTCCAAGTTCTGAACAAATTACAATGAATACAATAAAATATCCTGTTATTTTAATTATTGAATCGACAAATTTTACTACTGCTTCGTCTGCACTTGTTCTGCCGATAATTTTTTTAGAAAGTTTACGCAATAATTTTATAATTATTTTTCCAATAATAAAGATTATTACAGCATTTATAATATTTATTCCTAAACTTATCATTTTAGATGAGAATCCATCAAATAACTTTGAAAGCTCTGAAACTTTTTCAGTGCTATTCTCACTTACTTTTTTACTTATTTCTTCTCCAATATCTGTTGCTAAAAAAAAGTTCATATTACTCTCCATTTTCAGATTATTTCACTCAAATTTTCCTATAACCTTAATATATAAAAAAGAGACTATTCTAATCAATAGTCTCTTTTTTAGTATATAACCTAATTGATTAGTTCTACTTTACTACTCTAACCTTAATTACGCCATCTACAGCATTTAATTTTTCAATTAAAGTATCTGTTGCACTATGGTCTAAATCAATGATTGCGTAAGCAAAATCACCCTTTGACTTATCTACCATGTCTGCAACGTTCACTCCTTCAGCAGCAATTGTTGATGAAAGCTGTCCAATCATGTTTGGTATGTTCTTATGACAAACTGTAACACGACTTGCCTTATCACATACACCTAATGTTGCTGCAGGATAGTTTACTGAATTTTTAATATTTCCGTTTTCAACAAAATCAACGATTTCTTCTACTGCCATAATTGCACAGTTATCTTCTGATTCTGCTGTTGAAGCTCCAAGATGAGGTGTAGCAATAACACCATCTAAGTTAGCTAACTTTGGATTAGGGAAATCAGTTACATATCTCTTAACCTTTCCGCTGCTAAGTGCTTCAACAATATCATCATCACAAACTAATAAATCTCTTGCAAAGTTTAAGATTACAACACCATCTTTCATCATGGCAATTGTATCTTTGTTAATCATTTCCTTTGTATCATCTAAAAGTGGTGTGTGAACTGTAATGTAATCACATTCCTTGAAGATTTCTTCTCTTGTCTTAACTACGTTAACGGCTCTCTTTAAGCTTAAAGCTCCTTCTACTGAAAGATATGGATCTGTACCATACACTTCCATTCCCATTGATACGGCTGTATTTGCAACTAATCTACCAATTGCTCCTAAACCGATAATACCAAGTTTCTTTCCCTTGATTTCGTTTCCTGCAAAGTTCTTCTTAGCCTTTTCCATATCTTTGCTAATATTTGCATTTTCCTTGTTGTCAACAACCCATCTGTTTCCACCGATGATGTCTCTTGAACCAAGAAGTAAACCACACATTACTAATTCTTTAACACCGTTTGCATTTGCGCCAGGTGTGTTAAATACAACAACACCATTTTCAGCGCACTTATCAAGGGGAATATTATTTACACCTGCACCGGCTCTTGCTACTGCTAATAAGCTTGCTGGTAAATCTAAGTCATGCATTGCAGCACTTCTTACAAGTGCAACATCTGCCTCATTAAAATCATCTACGATTTCATAGTTATCATTTAATTTGTTAAGTCCTAATTTTGAAATAGGATTTAAGCAATTTACTTTTGTCATTTTTTATGTACCTCCATAAATGTTTTTAATAAGATATTATTTTAAATATTTTAAATTATTTGTAATAACTCTTATTAAACGTAAATTAAGCGTTTTCCTTTTCGAATTTTTCCATAAATTCTACTAAGGCCTTAACACCTTCAATTGGCATAGCATTGTAAATACTTGCTCTCATACCACCAACTGTTCTATGTCCTTTTAAGTTTTCAAGACCGGCAGCCTTAGCTTCTGCAACAAATTTTGCATCTAATTCTTCATCACCTGTAACGAACGGTACGTTCATAAGTGATCTGTCTTCTTTTACAACAGTTCCCTTAAACAACTTGCTGTTATCTAAGAAGTCATAAAGAATCTTAGCTTTTTCTTCATTGTGCTTCTTCATTGCATCGAGTCCGCCCATCTTCTTAATCCACTTAAATACTTTTCCACAAATATAAATTCCATAGCATGGAGGTGTATTGTAAAGTGAACCTGCATCTGCCTGTGTTTTCCATGCAAGCATTGTTGGTACTGTGCTGTCAACTTCTTCAGGAATTAAATCTTCTCTAACGATAGCAATTACAACACCTGCAGGACCAACATTCTTCTGAACACCACCGTAAATTACTCCGTATTTTTCTACGTCAACTGGTTCTGATAAGAAACATGAAGATACGTCAGCAACTAAAGTATGTCCTTTTGTATTTGGTAATGTATGATATTTTGTACCATAAATTGTATTGTTTTCACAAATGTATACATAATCAACATCATCATCAATATCTAAATCACTGCAATCTGGAATATAAGAGAAAGTCTTATCTGCTGATGATGCAACTCTCTGTACATCAACATACTTTTCTGCTTCCTGAGCAGCTTTCTTTGCCCACTGTCCTGTAATAATGTAGGCAGCTTTTCCATTCTTCTTTAAGTTCATTGGTACAGCTGCAAACTGCTGTGAAGCTCCACCCTGAAGGAATAATACCTTGTAATTATCAGGAATGTTCATTAAATCTCTAATATCCTGTTCTGCTTCATCAATAATCTGTTGGAAAGCTTTTGAACGATGGCTCATTTCCATTACGCTCATCCCTGTTCCTCTATAATCAAGCATCTCTTCCGCTGCTTCTTTTAATACTTCTTCCGGTAACACTGCCGGACCTGCTGAGAAATTATATACTCTAGCCATTTCTAATCATACCTCCATATATCTTCTATCTTTTTTGGGCTAATTCATTATCATAAATTAACCCCTATAACATTATAATTAAAGTCAGTAATTAACTGGCAATATTAACAATCATATCCTAATTCTGCTAAATCTTCTTCTGAGAAAGCTTCACTAATAGCTGTATTAGCAGGAACCATTGGGAATACCTTGTCGTCCTGATCAATCTGAGCATCAATTACGCAAGGGATATTCATTTCAATTGCGTCTTTAAGAGCTGCTTCAAATTCTTCTACAGTTGTAACTCTATATGCTTTTGCTCCCATACCTTCAGCGATTTTAACAAAATCAACTGCATCATTTAATACAGTGTTTGAATATCTCTTTCCATAGAACAATGTCTGCCACTGTCTAACCATACCAAGTACATGGTTGTTAATTACAATCTGAATAATTGGTATATTGTATCTTGTTGCAGTTGCAATTTCATTCATGTTCATTCTAAAGCAACCGTCACCTGCGATATTTACACAAATCTTATCTTTGTTGCCCATCTTGGCACCGATACAAGCTCCAACACCATATCCCATTGTTCCAAGTCCACCTGATGTAATAAGCTGTCTTGATTTCTTATATTTATAGAACTGTGCAGCCCACATCTGATGCTGTCCTACGTCTGTTGTTACAATTGCATCACCCTTTGTAATATTGTAAAGTGAATCAATTACTGCAGGACCTGTTAATTTTGACTTATCTAAGTCTAATGGATACTGCTTCTTTAATTCTTCAATATGAGCCATCCACTGACTGTTGTCTTTCTTTTCAACTTTCTTATTAAGTCTTAATAATACTTCTTTAATATCACCAATAATGCTTGCGTCAGCCTTGATGTTTTTATTAATTTCTGATGGATCAACATCAATATGTACAATGTTTGCATTCTTTGCAAATTCTTTTGCATTACCGATAACTCTGTCACTAAATCTTGCACCTAATACAATAAGTAAATCTGATTCTGTAACACCAAAGTTTGATGCCTTTGTACCATGCATACCAATCATACCTGTGTATCTCTTGTTTGTACCATCAAAAGCACCTTTACCCATAAGTGAATCACATACAGGTGCATCAACTAATTCTGCAAACTCTCTTACTTCCTTGTCCGCTTCTGAAATAACAGCACCACCACCAACTAAGATAAATGGCTTTTCTGATACCTTAATCATATCTGCAACAGTATTAAGGTCATCTTCTGTAATACTGTCTGAATATCTCTTAATTTCTTCAGGTTCTTTACTTGTAAATTCAATCTTATTAGCTGTAACGTCCTTTGTAATATCTACTAAAACAGGACCAGGTCTGCCACTTTTTGCAATCTTGAAAGCCTTTCTAAGTGTTGGGGCTAAATTTTCGATTTCTTTTACAATAAAATTATGTTTTGTAATAGGCATTGTAGCTCCAACAATATCAATTTCCTGGAATGAATCTTTTCCTAAACCTGACTTTGCAACGTTGGCTGTAATTGCAACAAGTGGTACTGAATCCATATATGCTGTGGCAATACCTGTAACAAGATTTGTTGCTCCAGGTCCTGATGTTGCCATACAAACTCCAACTTTTCCTGTTGAACGTGCATATCCGTCAGCTGCATGAGCAGCTCCCTGTTCATGTGAAACAAGGATATGTGTAATATCATCTGAATTCTTGTATAATTCATCATAAATATTCAAAATTGTTCCGCCAGGGTATCCGAATACTGTGTCAACACCCTGTTCTTTTAAACATTCAATAACTATTTGTGAACCGTTTAATATCATAGCGTTTCCCTCTTTCCCTTATTTATTTGTTTCTAATATAGCTCCTCTGTTACCTGATGTAACCATTGAAGCGTATCTTGCTAAATAACCTGTTGTAACCTTTGGTGTTCTAGGTTTCCAAGCTTCTTTTCTCTTTGCCATTTCTTCATCTGACACATCAATGTGTAATGTCATTTCAGGAATGTTAATCTTAATAATATCGCCTTCTTCAACTAAAGCAATAGGTCCACCTACTGCAGCTTCAGGAGATACATGACCAATTGAAGCTCCTCTTGAAGCACCTGAGAATCTACCATCTGTTATAAGGGCTACTGTTTCGCCAAGTCCCATACCTGCAATTGCTGATGTAGGGTTAAGCATCTCTCTCATACCAGGGCCACCCTTTGGTCCTTCATATCTAATTACAACAACATCACCGGGAACAATCTTTCCACCCTTAATTGCTGCAATAGCATCTTCTTCACAGTCAAATACTCTTGCAGGACCTTCATGTACCATCATTGAATCAGCTACTGCTGAACGCTTAACAACTGAACCGTCAGGTGCAAGATTTCCTTTAAGAACTGCAAGACCACCTGTCTTACTGTATGGATTATCTGTTGGTCTGATTACTTCAGGATTTCTGTTTACACAACCCTTAATGTTCTCACCAATAGTCTTTCCTGTTACTGTCATACAGTCTTCATTTAATAAGCCAAGTTCACTTAACTCATTCATTACTGCATATACACCGCCGGCTTCATTTAAATCTTCCATGTATGTAGGACCTGCCGGTGCTAAATGACATAAGTTAGGTGTCTTTTCACTAATTTCATTTGCAAATGAAATATCAAAATCAAATCCAACTTCATGTGCAATAGCTGGTAAATGAAGCATACTGTTTGTTGAACAACCAAGTGCCATGTCAACTGTTAATGCATTAAGAATTGCATCTTTTGTCATAATATCTCTTGGTCTTATGTTCTTTCTGTATAAATCCATTACAGCCATACCTGCATGTTTTGCAAGTTTGATTCTTTCAGAGTAAACAGCCGGGATTGTACCATTTCCTTTAAGTCCCATACCTAATGCTTCTGTTAAACAGTTCATTGAGTTAGCTGTATACATACCTGAACATGAACCACATGTTGGACAAACCTTTTCTTCAAATTCTCTAACATCATCTAATGTCATCTTACCTGCTGCATTTGCACCAACAGCTTCAAACATTGATGATAAACTTCTCTTTCTACCATGTACGTGACCTGCAAGCATTGGACCACCTGATACGAAAACAGTTGGCACGTTAACTCTTGCTGCTGCCATTAAAAGTCCCGGTACATTCTTATCGCAGTTTGGAATCATAACTAAAGCATCAAACTGATGTGCCAAAGCCATACATTCTGTTGAATCTGCTATTAAATCTCTTGTTACTAATGAATATTTCATTCCTTCATGTCCCATTGCGATACCATCACATACTGCAATGGCCGGGAACATAATTGGTGTACCACCTGCCATGGCTACACCCATCTTTACTGCCTGTGCAATCTTGTCCAGGTTCATGTGTCCCGGAACAATTTCATTATATGAACAAACAATACCAACTAATGGTTTTGCAAGTTCTTCTTCAGTCATCCCAAGAGCATTAAATAATGATCTATGAGGTGCCTGCTGTATACCTGTTTTTACTGCGTCACTCTTCATAATAATAACCTCCGTCAATATAAATATGTATTATATACGTTTTGCTATTTCATCACCCATTTCCTTACAACCAACTAATGTCATTCCTTCTGACATAATATCAATTGTACGAATGTTATCCTCTAGAACCTTCTGAACTGCTGCTTCTACAGCATCAGCCTCTTTATCTAAATCAAATGAATATCTAAGCATCATGGCTGCTGATAAAATTGTAGCAATTGGATTTGCCTTATTCTGTCCTGCAATATCAGGAGCTGCACCATGACTTGGTTCATACATACCAAACTTATCTTCTCTAAGAGATGCTGATGAAAGCATACCAATTGAACCTGTTACCATACTTGCTTCATCTGATAAAATATCACCAAACATATTTTCAGTTACTACAACGTCAAACTGTGCAGGATCTTTTACAAGCTGCATTGCGCAGTTATCAACAAGCATATGTGTAAGAGTAACTTCAGGATAATCCTTTGCTACTTCATTTACAACCTTGTCCCATAATCTTGAACTGTCTAAAACATTTGACTTGTCAACGCTGATTACGCTCTTACGTCTCTTCATTGCTATTTCAAATGCCTTAATTGCAATTCTTCTGATTTCATTTTCGTTATATGTTAATGTATCTGTTGCTGTAAGGACTCCGTTAACTTCCTCTGTCTTTCTTTCTCCAAAGTAAAGACCACCTGTTAACTCTCTTACAATAATCATGTCAAATCCAGCATCTGCCACTGATTCTTTAAGTGGACATGCATCCTTTAACTCCTTATAAAGATATGCAGGTCTGAGATTTGCAAAAAGATTTAATCCTTTTCTAATTGCAAGAAGTCCAGCTTCCGGTCTAAGATTAGGTGGTAATTCATACCAACTGTCTTTACCAACTACACCTCCTACGGCTCCTAATAACACAGCATCATTTGACTTTGCTGTTTCAAGTGCCTCATCAGTAAGTGGAACGCCATGTTTATCAATGGAAATACCGCCCATGTCCACTTCTGTGTAGTTAAAGCTGTGTCCAAATTTATTACCGACGACGTCAAGCACTTTTCTTGCCTCTGCTACGATTTCAGGGCCAATTCCGTCACCGGGAATAACTGCAACGTTAAAATTCATTGTAATTCCTTCTTTCTATCTAGTTTAAATTAATATGCTATTAAAGATATACCGTGCCATATTAACTCGTAAAATTATACCTTAAAATCCGTCATATTTCAACCATACATATATAATGTATTTCTTGATTATATTTAACATAAGAAAACTGTCACAATAATTTTTACGATTACTGTGACAGTTATTTTAAACATTATATTTAATTATATTTCTTTTTCTTAATCACTCCAAATACTCCTGCAGCCCCTGCAACAGCAGACATAACTATTCCTGCAACAATTCCTTTCCATGTTGATTCATACCCTGTTTTTGGAGATATTGTACTTGTAGATACATAACTTGAATGTGCCTTATATCCATTTCCATCTGAAGTGTAATTATTTTTCTTTATCTGATAATCCACATATTTAGTAATCTTATTTTCACTTGTAGTTTCTTCATCTGCATTTTCTGTCGTCTGTTCTTCCGTTGTTGGCTGTTCCGTTGTTGGCTCTTCTGTTGTAGCCTCTTCCGTTGTAGTTTCTTCTGTTGTTGGCTGTTCCGTTGTTGGTTCCTCTGTTGTTGTCTCAGGTGGTGTTTCTATTTCTTTTTGTTTGTATACAAATATAATCAAATTATCTTTAGTCTTAATTTTAATTGTTTTTGCTTTGTCAGATTTTTCGTAACCTTCAATTTCTACAGGTTCTTCTGTAACATCTGTATTGTATTTTGCCTTTTTTGTAACATCATTAATTAATGAGTTTCCATTTTCATCTACATATCTGACTGTATAGTCATATTCATTAATTACATAATGTGCTATAAAAACTGTGTCCTCCTTAATGTGTTCCTTTGAAGGATCCTCAACTGCTATTTCTTCATTTTTTGTTTTTTTAGTCCAGCCGTTAAAAGTATAACCTTCATTTGCGATTTCATTTGGAGTTTTCTCTACTGTTTCATCGTATTTAACTTTATAGTCTTTTTTGCCATCAATAACTCCATTGCCATCTGTTGTAAATTTTACATTATAGATTTTTTTATAGTAAACAAATACTATTTCATTGTTTTCAACATCAATAGTAATTTCTTTCTTATTACTGTCTACAGCATAACCTTCTATTTCTTCTGCCATTTCTACTACAGACTCACCGTATTTCTTTTTATCAGCATGCTTTTCAGGCAACAACGGATTTCCTTCTTCATCAACATATTTTACAATATAGTTGTATGATAAAGGACCAAATTTTGCTGTAAAAAGTGTATCCTCCAAAATAATTTCACTGGAAGGATTTTCAGATATAGACACGCCTTGTGAAACTGTTTTCTCCCAGCCTAAGAATTCATAGCCTTTATCAGGAATTGGCGTAGGAACTGATGATACACTACTTTCATATTCAACTTCCTGATTCACATCTCCCCTAACGATACCATGTTTGTCAGCAATGAATTTAACATTAAGCAATTTTAACGGAGAGAGCTGGTCTCTGTCTTTTAAAGTTACCTTTTTCCATTCCACACTAAGTTTGTTATTGTTTTTATCGTAGTTTGGAATCGGACCACTTAAAGTTGCCGTTGCATCTGCCTCAACTCCACTATTATCCATTTCCTTATACATACCTGAAATTACAATTGAATCCCCATTATTCATAATCCACTGATTATTTCCATAAAGTTTTTCAAAAACAGCTGATGCATTTCCATTTTTCAAATCAGCTTTTGAAATTGAAACTTTATCTATTTCTTTATTGTTTTTGTCTACCAAAGAAAATGTTAAACTGTCCTCAACAAAATATCCTTCAGGTATAATTAAACCTTCCTTTGTGATTTTAAATCCGTTTTTATCTACAATAGTCATGTCTTTCATGTTGTCTGATTTTGCAGTTACATTATATTCTTCAAAAACTTTTGTGCCACGTTTTAAGTTTCCTTCAAATGCTTTTCCATTACTGTCTACAAATTTTAAATCAAAATCTGCAGCTATTTCATTTCTTGGAATCACAATATTTGTAGATGGTGTAACCGGTATGTCAGTTGGTGTTTCTTCAATGGTTCCATTATCTGTGTATTTTTTCAAATCAGCAGTAATTTCAACATTTAAATTAGACTGAGCAACTGAATCATAATTTATTTTTTTTGAAATACCCGAAACGGTAATTGTATCCTCCTTATTTAACTTTACACCGTTAAATTTATCTAGAAATTCTTTTACTTTTTTATTATCAGTTAAATCCTGTTTATCAATAAAAAAGCTGTCCTTAACATTTCTGTTTTTGTCTTTTACTTCCACCTTGATTTTATCAGAAACATTTAAATCCTTTCCATTAAGAGATAATGTATCTTTTCCGATTGTCACTCCCAATGTATCATCAACAAACTTCATATTCCCCATTTTATCGTTACCTGCTGTAAGAATATATTCAACGTCTATATTTTCTCCAACATTAAGACTATCATACTGCGTTAATGTTTTTCCGTTATTTTTGTATACAACTTCAGTTTTTGCATCTGCCTGTTCTAAAATCATATTAGTTTCAATCATTATGTTGCTGTCTGTTGTATGTCTTTCCATATAAAAGAAATCAAAAGAATAAACTTCTCCATCTTTTAAACCTAGTTTTTTAGCAACCTCGTTTACATTTAGAACTTCTGACCTTTTTAAATGTGCACCACCAATGTCTAAGGCTAACTTATTGTCAATAAATAAGTACACATCATCATCTCCACTAAATTTAAATTTAAGATTATCTGATTTTTTATATAAAAACTGACATTTTGCTTTCATTGAGAAATGATAATTGTGATTTTTCTTATCATACTTATTGTACATTTCTGTTCCAAATGGAGCAGTTAAATCACTGTGATTTTTGAGAACATTTTTGTCTAATGGATAAAATCCAACTTCCTGACTTAAAAGATTATTAGAATTTTGAGATATTAATTTGTTTTCAGGATCATAGTTTATTTCGTAATCATTGCTAAATCTGTAAAGATTATTAATCAGGTCAAGCTGTAATGTTGAATATGCATTGGTTTTCTTTGATACCTGATTATTTGTTTCGCACCAGAAATTGTTAAGTCTATAGTATGCATAATCCATACATGATTTGATATCATCCACTCCTGCACCTTTGTCAAACTTTGCCTTTGTGCTGTTGTAGTCCCCTAAGGTTGCCACTGTTTTCTTGTTTTGTTTCTTAGTTATTTGAGTATATATTTTTTTGTATAAATCCGTTCCGTTTGAATAATAAGTATTCTCCATATAACTTTTTACAAGACTTGCAACTTTTTCGACTACCTTTTGTTTATAAACCGGTCTTCCGTTTTCACCCAGAGTATCTTCCACCAGCCCCTTGCCTGCATCTTGTCCTAACAATTCTGTAATATTTTCCAAACTCAAGTTATTTGAAAACTGATTGTTTAAATCATATTCAAATAACAGATTATCTGACAAATGATCATAAATTATTATAGGCATCTTAAGTGTTTTTGGAGCCTGCGCAGCAGAAACATTTTTATCTTTCGATACAACCCCTGACAATACTGTAGTTATAATCATAACCACAACAAGTCCTAATGAAATAGTTTTCTTTTTCATACTTCCCCCTGTTTCCAACTTTTTGCGAAAGCATCTCCCGTAATGCCCTCACCTTATCCATTATATACACAAGGTTTACAATTTATTCCAATTATTTATATTAATTTAGCTTATTTTCTTAAATAGAAAAGACCTTCAGTGGCATCACTACCACCAAAGGTCTTTAAAATACTCAACATCTATACAAAATGTTTATTAAGCGTTTGCTTTTTCAATATCAACAATTGCTGTCTTCTGCATTGGAATACGGCAGTTCTTGTTTCCACCAAATTCTACAATAACAGTATCTTCAGTTACATCAATAACCATTCCATAGAAACCACTTGTTGTAAGAATACTATCTCCAATTTCTACGCTTTCCATTAATGCCTTCTGTTTCTTTTCCTGCTTCTTCTGTGGCTTAATAGCTAAGAAATACATAAATCCAATAATGATTACTACATATACTACTATGATAACCCAGCTTTCGCCTGCACTAGCTGCTGCTAATAAATTCATTATAAATCCTCCTCATAATATGTTTTTGATACAAAGATGTATCTATTTTTTGTCATTTTCTTTGAAACCTTCCAGTTTTTTTGCTTTATATTCTGCAAAATTTCCTGCCTCTATGGCATATCTGATTTCCTCCATCATTGTATTATAAAAATACAAATTATGCAATACACATAAACGCATACCAAGCATTTCTTTTGCCTTTAACAAATGTCTTATGTACGCTCTGCTGTGATATTTACATGCAGGACACTGACAGCCTTCTTCAATAGGTGATGGATCTGTTTCATATTTTGCATTAAATAAATTTAACTTACCCTTATTTGTGTAAACATGACCATGACGACCGTTTCTTGCAGGATATACACAGTCAAAGAAATCTACACCTCTTTCCACTGCTTCCAAAATATTTGAAGGTGTACCAACACCCATTAAATAAATTGGCTTGTCCTTTGGAAGATGTGGTTCAACACTTTCGATAATTCTATACATTTCTTCATGCGTTTCACCTACTGCAAGTCCACCAATTGCATAACCGTCCAAGTCTAATTCTGAAATCTGTTTAGCATGTTCAATACGAATATCATCGTAGATTCCACCCTGATTAATACCAAATAACATTTGATTTTTGTTAATTGTATCTTCTAAAGTGTTAAGTCTGTCCATTTCTACTTTACATCTTTTAAGCCATCTTGTTGTTCTGTTTACAGATGCCTGAATATATTCTCTTGATGCAACACTTGAAGGACATTCATCAAACGCCATAGCAATTGTTGAAGCTAAATTTGACTGAATCTGCATACTTTCTTCAGGTCCCATAAAAATCTTACGGCCATCTATATGAGATCTAAAATGTACGCCTTCTTCTTTAATACTTCTAAGACCTGCAAGTGAAAATACCTGAAATCCACCTGAATCTGTAAGAATAGGTTTGTTCCAATTCATAAATTTATGAATTCCACCCATTTTCTTTACAACCAAATCTCCCGGTCTTACATGTAAATGATATGTGTTTGATAATTCAACCTGTGTTTTTATCTGATATAAATCTTCTGCGGCTACCGCTCCTTTAATAGCTGCCGCTGTTCCAACATTCATAAACACCGGTGTCTGAATAGTGCCATGAACTGTTGTAAATTCTCCTCTTTTGGCATTGCCATCTTTTGCTAATACTTTAAACATAATTAACCTCATTTTTTTACAAACTTTATTAATTATATTATTTATGACAATTTAAAGCAAGAATATATTTTATTATTTTACTTATATTAATTTGATATTATTTTATTTCCTTGTTATAATTGGACAAGAATTTAACAAAAGGGAGGCTATTATGGCTGGTTCAACATATGGAAATATATTTAAAATCAGTACCTGGGGCGAATCTCATGGCAAAGCTTTGGGGGTTGTTGTAGATGGATGCCCTGCAGGTATTAATTTATGTGAAGAGGATATTCAGAAGTTTTTAAATAGAAGAAAACCGGGTCAGTCAAAATTCACTACACAGCGTAATGAAGATGACAAGGTTGAAATTTTATCAGGAGTATTTGACGGAAAAACTACCGGTACCCCTGTTTCCATGGTTGTAAAAAACAAAGATCATCATTCAGCGGACTATACTGACATTGCTTCATACTACAGACCAGGGCATGCGGATTTTACTTTTGACGAAAAATATGGTTTTAGAGATTACAGAGGCGGTGGCCGTTCTTCAGGAAGAGAAACTATCGGTCGAGTAGCTGCCGGAGCTATTGCATCAAAGATTCTTGAATCTCTTGGCATCGAAATTACAACATATTCAAAATCTATTGGTAATGTGGAAATTGACTATAGTAAATTCAAAAAAGATGAAATTCCAAATAATCCAATGTACATGCCTGATAATGATGCCGCAACAAAAGCTGCCGAATTATTAAAAGAAAAAATGAAAGAAATGGATTCTGTTGGTGGCATAATTGAATGTTTAGTTGATGGCATGCCTGCAGGTGTTGGAGAAACTGTATTTGACAAATTAGATGCAAATCTTGCAAAAGCTGTTATGTCAATTGGTGCCATTAAAGGTATTGAGTTCGGTGACGGTTTTAAAGTTACAGAACTAACAGGTTCAACAGATAATGATGGTTTTAAAATTGAAAATGACACTATAGAAAAAACTTCAAACCATGCAGGTGGTATTCTTGGTGGTATGAGCGATGGTTCACAAATTGTTTTACGCGCAGCAGTTAAACCTACCCCTTCTATTGCAAGAAGTCAGGATACAATTAACAAAGCCGGTGAAAACATAAGCATCAACATAAAAGGTCGTCATGATCCTATTATTGTACCTAGAGCTGTAGTCGTTGTAGAATCCATGGTTGCTGTTACTTTAGTGGATATGCTATTTACTAATATGACAGCTAGAATTGACAAGATTGTTGATTTTTATAAGTAAATTTTACAAATACTTCAATTTAAAATATTTAAGAGATAGTTAACTTAGTTTTACTATCTCTTATTTTTTGACTCTTTATTTAATACATTTTCATAAAATAGACCAACTATAAACCATATTGGTGCATAATCAAGTCTAATTACTCCTTTAATATTATATTTACACTTGCTATAATCCCAAGGACACTTAAACGCTTTTTTTAACATACAGCCACTTATAAATTCTGCACTAAATATCCCGAGTGTATACAGTAGCCCACGCTCGGTTCTTTTTACATGATGTTTTTTCAATTCAAAACTGATGGGCTTAATTATTGATGCCATGCCATAAATTGGAAACATCCATATAGATGTATGCCCCATTAGTCGGTAATCTTTTTTTCTGAAGCTATGAATCGATGTGAAAACAACTTCCATGCACCAACCAATAATTCCACATTTTAAAAAATTATAAAACATATTTTTCTTCATATAGTTAATTATTTCCAACTAATTAATATCTATACAAAAAAGAAACTGCAAAGAATTTCTTCACAGTTTCCTTTTCACAATTTATTTGATTTTTACCTTCTTAGGTTTTGAGCAGACTTTTTATTCATATAAAGGATATTTGTCTGTTAATCCCTTTACTTTTGCTTTTACAGCTTCACAATTGCCCTGTGGATCTTCTGCTATCATTGCCATGCATTCAGCAATAACATCCATGTCTTCTGTGTTTAAGCCTCTTGTTGTTACGGCAGGTGTACCAATTCTTACACCGCTTGTAATACCAGGTTTCTGTGGATCATTTGGAATTGCATTTTTGTTACATGTAATATTTGCTGCATCAAGTGCAATTTCAAATTCTTTACCTGTTATATTTTTACTTCTTAAATCTACTAACATAAGATGATTATCTGTACCACCTGATACAAGATCAAATCCTCTGTCTGTAAGTCCTTTTGCTAAAGCCTGTGCGTTATCCACAATGTTCTTTGCGTATGCCTTAAAATCATCTGATAATGCTTCTTTAAAACATACAGCCTTTCCTGCTATAACATGCATTAATGGACCACCCTGAATTCCAGGGAATACTGCTTTGTTTAATTTGTGTTCTAAGGCAAATTCTTCACTTGAAAGAATAAGACCACCTCTAGGTCCTCTTAATGTTTTATGTGTTGTAGTTGTTGTAACATGTGCGTATGGGATTGGACTCATATGCTGTCCACCTGCTACAAGACCTGCGATATGTGCCATATCTACCATAAGATATGCACCAACTTCGTCAGCAATTTCTCTAAACTTCTTAAAGTCAATCTTTCTTGCATAAGCACTTGCACCTGCTACAATTAATTTTGGCTTGTTTTCAACAGCTATTTTTCTTACCTGATCATAATCTATATAACCGTATTCATTTACACCATAAGATACAATGTTAAAATATGTTCCTGAAATATTAACCTTTGAACCATGTGTTAAATGTCCACCTGCATCAAGACTCATTCCCATTACTGTATCTCCCGGTTTAACTAAAGCAAAAAATACAGCTAAGTTTGCCTGTGCTCCTGAATGTGGCTGAACATTTGCGTATGTACATCCAAACAATTCCTTTGCTCTGTCAATTGCTAACTGTTCTACAACGTCTACATATTCACATCCACCATAATATCTTTTTCCAGGATATCCTTCTGCATACTTATTTGTAAGATGACTACCCATAGCAGCCATAACGCCTTTACTTACTAAATTTTCAGATGCAATAAGTTCAAGATGAGAACGCTGTCTTCCCATTTCGTCTGCCATTGCAGCATAAATTTCCGCATCTGCATTTTTTACTTCATCAAATGAAAACATATATCTACCTCCTAATGTCCTTAAGACCGGCTGCATCTTTCGATGCAGCTTTAATCTTATATTACTTTACCATAATACAGTGTATTTTTAAATTATTTTTTTAGAATTTGTAGTAATTTGTTAAAAAAATAACTATTTTCTTAATCTTTTTCGTCCTCTTCATCTACAAAATCTTCTTTTGGTCTTTTTTCATCACATGGATTCTTGATTTGTAATTTACAGTCATTATAACAGCATCTCACTTTTTCTTTCTTTAGTCTGCCCTCACATTTTGGTGGTGCAAGTTCTAATGGTTTTATTTCTTTTGACAAAAGTCCACTTTCAACGAATTTAATGCATGCATTTTCTGAATTGTCTCTTAAATTTACCTTTACAGGTTTTGACTTGCCAATATAGGGTATTTCATATACTTCGTAGTATAGAGTTCTGACAAATAAAGAAAGTCCTGCTGAAAATACACCTGTCACTTCATCAAAGTTCATGGCTTTAGCTGTTCCGCTTAAGTTTACTCCATTTACTACAGTATTATTATTCTCATACATACCAACAATGTTAAAATAATAATCTCCACCCTCGTTTATGCCAACACCGTAAGGTGCAAACAACTCAAAGGTTACATTTGAAGGATTTGTTTTTTCGCTATAATAATCGTAATCCGTACTTGTTGTGCTACCCGGTAAATAATTTACTGTAATTGTAGTTGAACCTAAATATTTATGGCACTTGTCGTATAATTTGATTTTTAAAGTAACTGAAATATTAGTTAAGGTAATTTTGAAACAATTTGGTCTCAATGAGTCATCTATTGTAGATACTGCATCATCTGTGCCTGCTAAGTCAATATTTATTACATCAACGGAAACACATTCTGTAGTTGGAAAATTAGCTAATACATCTGCCGGAATAGTTACTTCCCTACAAACATTCACTCCCACTTCATCATACACAACCGGTGCGTATATTGATAGAAATTCAGGCATTCCACAAATAGCATCATTACAAACATCTCTGGGACATCCACATTTGTGATCACAACAACATTTTTCTTTTTCCATGTTTATCTCCTTTTTTAGTCTTTCTCTATATATTTTATGCGTTTCATTTTTTATTGTTCTAAAAAACAAAGCTAATAAATATATATACAATAATGGGATTCACCTGTATTTTAATTACATCTGTGTACTAACCTTTAACCATACTAATATTTCAAAAAAGGAGTAATTCATTGTATAAAATTTTAGCATTTGAAAACGGACAACCAATTATTTTGTACATAGAAAACGAAAAAGTTTATATGTATACTGCGGCAAGAGGGAAAATTATTCCAAGAGGACTTTTATTTAATGATGTTGGAAGAGATTTTGACGTTTTTTCCTGTAATAAGCAATATGTGTATTATATTTCTACTGATAATAAAATGAAACTTGCGGTTTTAAACAGGGACAGATTTACGGAATTTTTGTCTATCCCCCTAGGGAACTCTTCACATCAAATGGAAATAGTAAATATTTCACCTTTAATGTGCCAAAACGAGCTTTATATTTTCTACTGTAATCACAATAAAAGTAATAATAAGTATGAAATTTATTATATATTATCAAGTTGTCCTGAAAAAAGTTGTCTCATAAAACGTAATGTTTCCACCAACAAGGGCTTCGATGTTTTTAAGACTAATGAAAAAATAGGTATTGTTCTAAATGACAGTTATTACTACTTAAGTCCTGAGAAAAAATTAGTAAGTACCGACACTTCTCATAAGGACAAAGAAAAAATCAATACTTTAACTGAAAACATTAATTATTTAAAATCAGTTATATCAGAAAAAAGCAACTGCTTAATTGATGTGCAAAATCTTTTGTCAGAAAAAGAAAACGAAATTCAAAATTTGAAAGAAACTCAGGAAAATATAGTGAAACAGTATAATGAGCTTGCTGAATATGCCGGCAAGCTTCAGGATGAGCTTAGAAAATTTCGCTATATGTAATAAAATGTGCATACATAGCGGGACCTCATTCATATACTAAGAAATTTCGAATTAAATTATTATTCCAAAAAATACCGATAATTCTCTTTAGCACATATCTAATATGCGCCTAGGAAAACTATCGGTATTCTATATATTTTAGCTATATAATTTCTATCTGCTAAATCTAGAATTGACTTCGATTATTAAAACATTACTGCTCTTTGTAATAATCTACCACAATTATTCTTCTTCCGGCTTAACAATGTCAATTGCTAATTCTTCTAACTGTTTTGAATCAACAGGGCTTGGTGCATTAGTCATTAAACATGAAGCATCTTTTACCTTAGGGAAAGCAATTACTTCTCTAATGTTATCTTCTTTTGCCATGTGCATAACTAATCTGTCAAGTCCGTAAGCAAGTCCTGCGTGTGGTGGAACACCATACTTAAATGCATCAAGTAAGAAGCCAAACTGTTCATGAGCTTCCTCATTTGTGAAGCCTAATGCCTTAAACATTCTTTCCTGAATGTCTTCCTGATGGATTCTAACACTACCACCACCAAGTTCTGTACCGTTTAACACAATATCGTAAGCCTTAGCTCTAACCTTTCCTAAGTCTGTATCAAGATACTGTAAATCTTCTTCCATAGGCATTGTAAATGGATGATGCATTGCAAGATATCTGTTCTGTTCATCTGACCACTCAAACTGTGGGAACTCTACAACCCATAAGAAATTCCATTTATCTTCCGGAATTAATTCAAGCTGCTGTGCAAGTTCTAAACGAAGTGCGCCTAATACGTTCCATACAATCTTGTTCTTGTCAGCTGCAAACAAAAGTAAATCTCCAGGTTCACCTTCCATTGCTTTTACTAAATTATCTAATTCTTCTTCTGTCATGAATTTTGCAAATGACGACTTGTAAGTACCATCTTCGTTAATGCAAAGATAAGCAAGACCTTTTGCTCCATTTCCTTTTGCATGGTCAACTAACTTGTCAATCTTCTTTCTTGGCATATGTCCCTGACCTTTAACGTTAAGACCTCTAACAGTACCACCGTTTTCAATAGCACCTGTAAATACGCCAAAGCCACAACCTTCAACTACTTTTGTAACGTCAATTAATTCCATGCCAAAACGTGTATCAGGCTTATCCGAACCAAATCTGTCCATAGCTTCCTGCCATGTCATTCTTGGCATTGGAAGTGGGATATCCACGCCTAAAATTTCCTTAAACATAGCCTGTAATAATCTTTCATTTACATCAATAACATCATCAATGTCAACAAATGATAATTCCATATCAACCTGTGTAAATTCAGGCTGTCTGTCAGCTCTTAAATCCTCGTCTCTGTAGCATCTTGCAATCTGCATATATCTGTCAAATCCTGAGCACATTAGTAACTGCTTGTAAAGCTGTGGAGACTGTGGAAGTGCATAGAACTCTCCCGGATGTACTCTACTTGGCACTAAATAGTCTCTAGCTCCCTCAGGAGTGCTTTTACACAAAGTTGGTGTTTCGATTTCAAGGAAACCTTCACCCTGCATGAACTTTCTAATAAAAGTTGTAACATCACTACGCAACTTAATATTTTTCTGTAATGATGGTCTTCTTAAATCAAGATATCTGTACTGTAATCTTAATTCTTCTCTTGTGTTAATATTTTCTTCAACAGGAAATGGTGGTGTATCAGATTCTGATAAAATGCGAAGTGTATTAACTGTAACTTCAATATCACCTGTTGCTAAATCTTCGTTAATTGCGCCGCCACGCTTTCTAACTACACCTTCTACTGCAATTACGAACTCACTTCTAAGATTTTTAGCTTTTTCAAAAACTTCTCTATCATTTTCGTCAAATACTAACTGAAGAATTCCTGATCTATCTCTTAAATCAATAAAAATAAGACTTCCTAAATTTCTTCTTTTCTGAACCCAGCCCATAACTGTAACTGTTTCACCAATATTTTTATTACTTACTTCTGTACATCTGTGACTTCTGTGAAGTCCCTGCATTGACTCTGCCATAACTTTTCCTCCTATTTTAACGGATTTTTATAAAATTCCTTAAAGTTCTCAAAGCCCTGTGTCTTTAACTGCTCTTTTTGGAATTTTTTATTCTTGTTCATTCTTGTTACAAGAACCTGTGTACCTGTTTTTCTTTCTTCCTGTGCTTGTGCAATAACTTCACAAAGTCTGTCGCCTTCAACACCTTTTTCAATAAGGTATACAACCTTGTCATAATCTTCAGGGATTTTGAAGCCCTGTTCCATTAATAATAAAACAATTCTTTCAAATCCAATTGAAAAACCACATGCCGGTACATCATGACCTGTGAACTTACCAACCATCTTGTCATAACGACCACCGCCACCGCAGCTGCCGCCAAATTCAGGAATTGCTATTTCAAAAATTGTTCCTGTATAATATGACATACCTCTAACTAATGTTGGATCAAATACAATTTCAAAATCAGATGACTTTGTAGCCTTAACACTGTCTATAATTTCATCCATCCACTGTTTTACATCATCACCCATGAAATCTCCAAGCTTATCTGCTAGGTATCCAATAGGATCTGCCTGATTTTCAATTTTTTCAAATAACTGTATATATTTTTCAACTGATTCAGGGGCGAAATCGTATTTAATTAATTCTTCCTTAACGCCTTCTAAACCAATCTTGTCCATCTTATCAAGAATAATGAAAACGCTGTCAAATGACTCTTCAGGGAAACCACTGTATGAAGCCATTGCCTTTAAAATTCTTCTTTCATTAATTCTAATCTGGAAATTCTTAAATCCTAACTTTCCAAGTGTAGTTGTTGTTGCTAAAATAAGTTCAATTTCAGCTAAGTTACTTGGATCACCTAATATATCAATATCGCACTGCATAAACTGACGATATCTTCCCCTTTGTGGTCTGTCTGCACGCCAAACATTTCCCATCTGTAATGCCTTAAATGGTGATGGTAAATCGTTGGCATTTTTTGAATAATATCTAACAAGAGGAACTGTTAAGTCATATCTTAAACCATTATCAACTACATCCATTTCTTCCGTAGCTGTTTCTAAGTTTAACTTTTCTCCTCTTTTTAAAATCTTAAAAATTAACTTTTCGTTTTCTCCACCCTGTTTGCTTGTCAGGTTTGTAATGTGTTCCACGCAAGGTGTCTCAATCTGAGTAAATCCAAATGCATTATAAGTTTCCTTAATTACATTCTGTACATAATTTCTTATTTTCATTTCTTCAGGAAGAATATCCTTCATTCCTGTAACCGGTTTCTTACTTAAAGCCATGTTTTTGCTCCTTATATTTTTCTAACTTGTATATTTTACTATTAAATAGAAAAGAACACAAGTGTTGTATCTTTTATTAATTTACAAAATAACTTCTTTTTCTTTCAATCATTTCGTCAATTCTATCAATATACTGGTCTACATTTTTCAATGTATCAATTCTAGTGGCACTTTTTCTGTCAGAAGAAAGTAGTTTTGTAACTGCTCCTGCTCCACATGCCCATACATTCTGATAGTCTCCCATCATAAGTATGTTGTAAATTCCTTCTTTACCGGGCAATGAATAACCTACATTTTCCTGATTACCTGCCATATTTTTTTGTCTGTACAAATAGTATGGCTTCATACCCATTTCATAAGCATATTCTTTTGTAATATCCATTAACATTGTATTGTTATCAAAATTTAAATCTGAATATTTTTGTCTGTTCATGTTAAGTCTTGAACCACGTTTTAATGCCAGGGAATGTACTGTAATACCATCTGGTGCCAGCTTCAAAGCCTGTTCCATTGAATATTTAACCATGTCCTCTGTTTCATTTGGTAGACCGATTATAAAATCCATATTTATGTTATCCATGCCACAATCTCTTGCCAAATTAAAAGCCTGTATTACCTGTTTGACTGAATGTTTTCTACCTATAATGTCTAGAGTTTCCTGATTCATTGTCTGTGGATTAATGGAAATTCTTGAAACATTTTGTTTTTTTAAAGTCATTAATTTATCTCTTGTAATGCTGTCCGGTCTGCCTGCTTCAACAGTAAACTCCTTTACATTACTGAAATCAAAATTATCTTTTAATGCATTTATTAATCTGTCTAACTGCGCAGGTTCAAGTGTGGTTGGCGTACCACCACCAATATATACTGAATTAAGTTCTTTATCCTGTAATTGCTTACCTAGGAATCTCAATTCCTTAATAACTGAATCCACATAAGCATCTACTTTTTCCTTATATCTGTTTAAAGGATAGGATGTAAATGAACAATAAAGACAAGTTGTTGGGCAAAATGGTATACCCACATATAAACTATAATTGCCCTTGTAATTAACATTTGAAAGTACCTTATGTTCCATGTTTGAAACATCCATTGCCAGGTCCAACTTGTTATCAGAAATAAAATATGTTTCTTTCATTTCTTTTCTTATTGCTTCATCTGAAAGTCCCTGTTCTTTTAACATACCCGGAATTTTTGCCGGTCTGATACCTGTTAAATTACCCCAAGGCAGGTCCTGTCCTATATCTTTTCTCATTAAACAGTACAAAAGCTTTTTAAGAGCGTTCTTTGTCTCCCTTCTATCCTGAAAGTCACAACAAATTTCGTCTTCAAAAAGCTTTTTGGCCTCATCGTACAATGATGCAGTAATTTTTTCTTCCTGAAAAATCACTTTTAGTGTTCTGTATGACTCCTCTAAATCTTCATTAATTTTAAAAGGCTGTCCCACATAAAAAGCCTGCACCATTGACTGAATATCATATTCAAATTGTTTAGGTTCTATCTGAATGTCTATCATTAATAATATACCTTTTCGTTATCTATAGTTGTCATATCCATATGTCCCGGATAAACAGTTGTTTCGCCTGGAAGCACTAACAATTTTTCTTTAATTGATCTGATAATTGCCGCTTCACTTCCCCCCGGAAAATCTGTTCTACCTCTGCTCTGATGGAAAAGTGTGTCACCACTAAACAAAACTTCATCTTCTGCTATATAATAACAACCACTTCCCTGCGTATGACCAGGCGTTAAAATAAACTTAATTTCCTTATCTGCAATAGTAAACTTATCACCATCTCTTAAATATTTGTCTGCACAAATGCTTACAGGATTTCCAAACATTGATGATAAATTTGCTCTTGTATCTACTAAAAGCCTGTCTTCTTCTTCAGAAGCATATACGGGAATATTGTATTTTTCCTTTAATTCCGTTACAGCACTAATGTGGTCTGCATGACCATGTGTAAGCAAAATTGCTTTTGGAATCATTTCTATGTTACTAACATTAACACTGATTTTTAAAGCATCATCACCGGGATCAACAATAAATCCTTCTTTTGTATCTGTGTTCATACATAAATAACAGTTAGTATAACATTCACTAACTAATACGCTTCTAATTTTGATATTTCCCATCTATTTCTCCTTTTCAAAAATGGAAGACAATTGTTATCCACTACACTATGCCCACTGTGCCACCTGACAAATTAACGAAAGCACGCTCCCGCTGCCAAACGCTCGTAGCGGTTCTATCAAGCCGACTACGCTGCCTTGATGAACCGACGGCGTTAGAGCACTTTCTTCTAATTTTGTCAGTTGCCACAGTGAAGAAATTAATTTCCATAACATAACAATTGTCTTCATTTTTTCACATTACAAAATGTCAATTACAACGTTTAACTGCTTGTTCGCTCGATATCAATGATACTGTCAATTGTTCGAATTTTAGCTATTAAACTGTTTAATTCTTCTGTACCCTGTATTGCAAATGTCATTGTAATTGTGGCAATGTCAGACTTGCTTGTTCTACTATTGATGCTGTTTACATCAATATTTCTTTCTGTAAATATTCTTGACAAGTCTGTCAAAATACCGACTCTGTTGTTTGCATAAATAACAATTTCTGTCATATATTTGCCGTCCTGCTTGCCTTCGTCAGCAGCCCAGCTTGCCTCAATTAATCTACCTCTTTCAATATCAGGAAGATTCATAATATTGATACAGTCTGTTCTATGAATTGAAACACCACGTCCTCTTGTTACAAAGCCGACAATCTCATCACCCGGTACAGGACTACAACATTTAGAAAATCTAACTGCTACGTCATCCATACCTTCAACAATAATACCGCTCTTAGAATTACTTTTTCTTGGAACATTTGCCTTATTATTGTTTGTGTCTTTTAATACATCATCGTCTGTTATTTCAACCTTGTGTTCCTTCTCGTATTCATCAAGAAGTTTATTTACAATCTGACCTTCTTTTAAGCCACCATGACCAATTGAAGCAATAAGAGAATCCCACTCTTTGTAACTGTATTTCAACCGAACTTTTTCCATATATGCAGGCTTTAATATTTCTGATAAATTAATATTCTTTGCCTTGCAATATTTTTCAATAAGTTCTTTACCTTTTACTATATTTTCTTCTTTATTTTGCTGTTTAAACCAAACATTAATTTTATTTTTTGCCTGTGTGCTCTGAACAACCTTCAACCAGTCTCTACTTGGACCTGTAGAGTTATTAGATGTAATAATTTCCACTCTGTCACCGTTTTGGAGCTTGTAGTCGATATTAACCATCTTGCCATTAACTCTTGCACCAACCATCTTATTACCTACTGCACTATGAATACTGTATGCAAAATCAATTGGTGTAGAACCGCTTGGTAAATTTTTTACATCACCATTTGGTGTGAAACAGTACACTCTTTCAGAGAACATGTTCAAATCATCTTTTAAAAGATTAATAAATTCATGGTTATCTGACATGTCTCTCTGCCATTCGAGAATCTGTCTTAACCAGGCAATTTTCTGCTCTTCATTATCGCCGTCACCTGTAATATTTTCCTTATACTTCCAATGAGCTGCGATACCATATTCAGCAGTTTTATGCATTTCGTATGTTCTAATCTGAATTTCAAATGGTTGCCCATTTGGTCCAATTAATGTTGTATGAAGTGACTGATACATATTCTGCTTTGGCATTGCAATATAGTCTTTGAATCTTCCCGGCACAGGAGTGTATTTCTCGTGTATTATACCTAACGCCCCATAACATTCCATTACACTGTCAACAATAATTCTTACTGCAAAAACATCATAAATCTGATCCAAAGTCTTGTGTTGCATAGTCATTTTCTTGTAAATACTAAAATAATGCTTTACACGACCATCTATTGTTGCTTTAATGCCTGCCTTTTCAATATAGCCTGCCACCTCAGCAATTAAGTTACTCATAAACTCTTCACGATGTTCTAATCTTTCATGAACACCGTCAACTAATTCTTTGTATTTTTCAGGCTCTAAATATCTTAAAGCTAAGTCATCTAATTCAATCTTAATTTTAGAAATACCTAGTCTGTCAGCAATTGGCGCATAAATATCCATTGTCTCTTTTGACTTTTCTTTCTGTTTTTCAGGTGTCATATACATAAGCGTACGCATGTTATGTAATCTATCCGCAAGCTTAATCAATATAACTCGAATGTCCTTTGCCATTGCCAAAAACATTTTACGCAAGTTTTCTGCCTGCTCTTCCACCTTATCAACATCGTAATCTAATTTAGTAAGTTTTGTTACGCCATCAACCAGGTCTGTTACTTCTTCGCCAAATTCCTTAATCATTATTTCGCGGGTTGCGGCTGTATCTTCCATTACATCATGAAGAAGACCTGCCATAATTGATTCTTTATCCAACTCTAAATCAGCTAATATTAAAGCTGTATGAATTGGATGAATAATGTATGGTTCTCCAGACTTTCTTTTCTGGTCGCCATGTGATTTTTTTGCAAAGTTATATGCCTTATCAATCATTCTTAGATCGTCTGCTGATGGATGATAGTGCTTAATTTTTTCAATTAATCTTGCATATAATTCTTCAGGTGTCGCCTGCTCTTCTTCTTTTGGGATTACTCCATGATTTTCAATTTTAATGTTTTTGTTTAAATCTGTCATATCTCAATCCTTTTTATTTTCCATCGTATGTTACTACTGCATCTACTCTATATTTTGAAAGTTTTTCTCTTCCTTTAAGTCCTGCAAGTTCAACTAAAAACAGGTTGTCTACAACTTCTCCTCCTAGTTTTTCAACTAACTTAATAGCAGCTTCAATTGTACCACCTGTGGCAATTAAGTCATCGACTAAAATAACTTTCTGACCCGGTTTAATTGAATCTATATGCATCTCAATTTCAGCTTTTCCATATTCTAAATCATAGCTTTCTGAAATTGTCTCACAAGGTAATTTACCTTTTTTTCTAACTAATACAAATGATTTTCCAAGTAAGTAAGCTAAAGGCATTCCAAATATAAAACCTCTTGCCTCTAAACCAACGATTACGTCAAAATCTAAATCTTTAATCTTGTCCAACATTGAATCTATAGCAATCTTTAATCCCTTTGGATCCTGTGTTACTGTTGTAATATCTCTAAAGATAATTCCAGGTTCAGGGAAATCCGGTATACTTCTAATATATTTTTCTACTTCATTCATTCTTCTTGTCCTCCTTATGAATGCTTTTAGCAAAATCTGTCAATTACGATTTGTATTTGGCTATTACCGTTAAATTCGTTTATTGTTGGGTAATATGTAGCCATTATCTCAATGTTGTTTTTCTCCCCTACTAAAGCCTTGTTAATTTCTTCCTGACCGAATTTATTTTTCAAAAATTCCATAAAATCAATAACACGGCTAAAAATCATTGCAGTCATTGTATATGAACTGCTATTTGTAATGGTAAGTTTCAATACGTTACCATTCTTACCCAATATTTGTAATTTATTTATTTTTAAATGCTTTTCAGCAAATATTGGCTTTTCATTACCTTTACCAAACGGTTTGATAACATTTAACTCCTGTATCATATTCATTGTAACATATTCAAGGGGTAGTTGCATATCAATCCACACCTTTAAATATAAATCTTCTTGAGTTAAATTACAATTTTCATTTAGTTTTTTTCGTAAAATATCTATATTCTCTTTTTGAAGTGACACACCTGCAGCCATTTTATGGCCACCAAATTTAGTAAATAATTCTTTTACCTTAGTAAGCTCAGCATACATGTCATATTCTTCAATGGAACGTCCAGAACCCTTTACGCCTTCTACAGCATCTGTTAAAACAATGGTTGGTTTATTATATTTTTCCCTTACACGACCTGCAATAATTCCGGCAATACTTTCATGGCAATGTTCCAAATATATAACCAAAACTGAATCATCTAACTGTTCTGCTTTTTCAATAGCTTCTTTAGTTCCTTTTTCTGTTAAATCTTTTCTTTCATCATTTAGTTTTTTCAAAGCCCCGGCTAAAACTTCTGCGTGTTTTTCATCTTCACATTCAAGCAAATCCATTGCTTTTTTAGCAGTGTCAAGTCTGCCACTGGCATTTAAACATGGTCCAAGCACAAAGCCAAAATGATAGGAATCAAGATTTTTTTTATTCAACTTACACTGATTAATTAAAGCATTAATTCCTATATCATTACTTGTTTTTAAAGCTTCCAGACCTTCCTTAACAATTATTCTGTTTTCTCCCTTTAATTCTACCACATCGCATACAGTTGCCATAGCACCATAAGGTAATAATTTTAATATAAATCTTCCGCCTACATGCATATTTTCAAATAGGGCACGCATAAACTGAAATGCCACCATCGCTCCACATAATTCTTTAAAAGGATATTGACAATCTTTTTGCTTATGATTAACTATTGCATCTGCCATTGGTAAAATATATTCTTTTTTACCATTATTTTCTTCAAAAACAACTTCATGATGGTCTGTTACAACAACAGTCATTCCCAATTCTTTTGCATATTCTATTTGTTTTATGGCAGCAATACCATTATCACATGTAACAATAGTATCAACACCCTGATCGTATGCCTGTTGTATTAATCTTTCATTAATTCCATAGCCATCTTCAATTCTATGTGGTACAACCACATCCACATCAGCGCCTAAATACTTTAAACAGGTATGTAAAATATAGCCGGAGCATATACCATCAACATCATAGTCGCATATAATTCTGATTTTACTTTCATTATTTATTTTTATACTTAAAATATTAACTGCCTTGTCCATGTCCTTAAACAACCATGGAGAACTTATTTCATTTATAGTTCCGTTAAGATATTGATTTATTTCTTTTTCAGATATAACATCCCTGTTTCTCATTAATCTTGCTGTAATAGGGCTAATGTTATATTTCTTTGCAATACCATTAAAATCTGCTTTTTTTGTTTGTAAAAACCACTTTTCATTCATAGTTAATCACCATTTTAAAGAAGAAAAGCGGCACCATCAATAGATGATACCGCTCAATAAAATCTTAATTATTTATCGTATTTCTTACCTTTCATAATGTACCATAAAGAACCAGTAACAAATACTGATGAGTAAGCACCAGCTACAATACCTACCATTAATGGTAATGTAAATTCTCTAATAGATGATACACCCATTACAAAAATCATAAATACCATTATAAATGTTGTAAGTGAAGTATAGATACTTCTTGTAAGAGTCTGTGTAATACTCTGATTAATGGTATCAATCATTGTATCTTCACGTTTCATTACAGCCTTGTTTTCTCTAATTCTATCGAAGATTACGATTGTAGCGTTAATTGAGTAACCTACAATTGTAAGTAAGCATGCAATAAATGTTGTTCCTACTGTTACTCTTGATAAACCATAGAAACCTACAACAATTAGTACGTCATGTAATAAAGCTATAACGGCTGCTAAAGCAAAATGTACATTCTTAAATCTGAACCAAATATAAATTAACATACAAATTGTTGCTATAACTGTTGCAACAACAGCATCTGTTTTCATTTCTGAACTGATTGTATCTGAAATTTCTGTATCATTAAAGTTCTGCTTGTCATCCTTAGCCTGATATTTGCTAATTAATAAATCTTTAAATTTATCCATTTGTTCACCTTCAAGTTTCTTTGTCTTGATTGTGAATAATCCCTTATTATTTGTATCCTTCTGAGCCTGGATGTCATTTGTTGAAAGTAAATCTGCAATTGCAGGTTTTACTTCTTTATTAAATTCATCAATTGTATAGTCTTTATCAAACTGTACCTGAATTGATGTACCACCCTTAAATTCAATGCTAAAGTCAAATGGGCCATTACCCTTAGCTGTGTTAAAGATAATTCCGCCAATTCCTATTACTATAACAGCAATTGATATAACAAACCATACAGCTCTCTTTTCAACAAATTTAATTGTTTTCTTAACTCTTTCTTTACCGTAGAATACAGGCTTCTGGAATCCCATGTAGTAAAGCATCCATACAAGACCTCTTGAAATTACAAGAGATGTAAATAACTGGATAAAAATACCAATCATAAGAGTTGTTGCAAATCCCTGAACTGTACCTGAACCCTTAATCCATAATACTAATGCAGCAATAAATGTTGTAACGTTACCGTCAACGATTGCTGATGTTGCTTTCTTAAATCCTATTCCAATAGCACTCTTAACATTCTTACCTGCCGCAATTTCCTCTCTAATACGTGCATAAATAATTACGTTAGCATCAACTGCCATACCAATATTAAGAATAATACCTGCAATACCAGGTAATGTAAGTGTTAAGTCAAATCCGTTAAGTGCTAAAAGCATTAACTCAATGTATGATACTAATGCCAAGCCTGCAGCTAAACCTGGAATTCTATATACAAATAATAAGAATAAAATAATTATAATAAACCCAACAATACCTGCCTGAATACTCTTTGATAAAGCATCACTACCTAAGTTAGCACTCTGAACGCTATGGCTTAATTCATCAAGCTGTACTTCCAAAGAACCAATACCGATGTTTGTAGCAAGTGTCTGAGCTTCTTTTAATGTGAAATCACCTGTAATCTGTGCCTGTCCACCTGTAATGGCAGCCTGAATTTTTGGAGCACTTAAAACTTCATCATCATAAATGATAAATGACTGTTCGCCAACATGAGAACTTGTCATTTCACCAAAAGCCTTTGTTCCTTCTGAGTTGAACTGTAAACTTACGATGTTTTCATTTACACCTTTATCGTTTGTTGTAGCCTGTCCTTCAGCACTGGCTACTGTATCACCTGTTAACCATACCTGATAATAACTCTTATCTACCTTAATGTATTTCTTATTCTTTAATTCAGCCTTTGTTGGTGTGTACCCACTCTTTGCAGCTGTACAGAAATATAAAATACCCGGTTTTCCTAATTCATTTAATACTTCATCAGCATCGTATGCACCTGGAATTTCAACAGTAATTCTGTCTTCACCAGCCTTATATGCTGTTGCTTCTGTACTAAATGCAGCAATTCTCTTTTCAAGTTTTGCTCTTGTTTTTTCTAAAGTATCTGCTGTTAAATTACTTTTATCAGATTCTGCTACCTGATATGTAATACTTACACCACCCTTTAAGTCAAGACCCTGAGTAATGTATTTTGCCTGGCCACGATCCCCTATACCAAACATAATAACGTAACCTGCAAAGGCAAGTACGGCAAGAGAAATAATAAATGCTATTATTCCCTTTGTTTTGTTCATCTTAATTTTCATCTTTTACCTCTTTCTTAGTCAGCATCCGCTAAAGCTGCCTTTATCATTATTGAGCATTCCACTCTTTTTTTCTGCATTTCACAACCTATGTCATAGGCATCATTTATTGTACCGTGGAAATTGTATGAGTTTGCTGCACATCCACCACTACAATAAAATTTTGAAAAACAGTTTTTGCACTTTTCTTTTGAATATACGTTGCAATCACCAAATGTTTCAACTATATCGTTTCTAACGATTCCGTCATTTACATTCCCCATTAAGAAATCTTCATTGCCAACAAACTGATGACATGGATAAAAATCTCCCCAAGGTGTAACTGCTAAGTATTCCGTACCTGAACCACATCCTGATAATCTCTTATAAACACATGGTCCCTGATTTAAATCAATCATAAAATGGAAAAAGTTAAAGCCATTACCTTCTTTTTCCCTCTTAATATATTCAAGAGCTAATTTATCGTACTCTTCCATAATTTTAGGTAAATCTTCTTCTCTTATAGAGTATGGATCTTCCTCCGGTCCAACAACCGGTTCAATAGACATTTGTTTAAATCCTAAGTCTGCAAAATGCTTCACATCTTCAGAAAAATCTAAATTATCTCTTGTAAATGTACCTCTTACATAATAGTTTGTCTGATTTCGGCTATCTGCAAGTTTCTGAAACTTTGGAACAATAAGGTCATAACTACCCTTACCTGTTCTAAAAGGTCTCATTCTGTCATTTACTTCTTTTCTACCATCTAAACTTAAAACTACATTTGACATTTCTTTATTAAGATATTCCATTATCTCGTCATTTAATAAAACACCATTTGTAGTTAATGTAAATCTGAATTTCTTGTTATTTGGTTCCTCAAGTGAACGACCGTATTCAACTAACTGCTTTACAACATCCCAGTTCATTAATGGTTCGCCACCAAAAAAGTCAACTTCCAGATTAACTCTGTTTCCTGAATTTGCAACTAAAAAGTCTAAAGCTTTCTTACCCACTTCAAAACTCATTAATTCTCTACGACCATGGTATTCACCTTCTTCTGCAAAACAATACTTGCATGCTAAGTTACAATCATGAGCTATATGTAAACATAGAGCCTTAACTACTGTCTGACGTGTTTCCTTAAACTTTTCTACGAAAGGCTGATATATATCCTCAGTAAACAACTGTCCATCTTTCTTCAACTGTTCAACTTCGTCAATAACTTCTCTTATCTCTTCTTCTTTGTACTTTGAGCTAAGTTCTGAAATTATAGCTTCAGCATCAAGTTTTTCAAACAATTCTATAACATCGTATGTAACATCATCAACAACATGAACCGCTCCACTGTTGACATCTAATACAATGTTGTACCCATTGCTTTTATATTGATGAATCACTGTAATTTTCCTCCCTTTTTAACGCACTATAACAGAGTTGAGTGCTCAACTCTGTTATAGTGTAAATTAATCAATATTAAATTATTTGTTTTCGCAAGTCTGGTTTCCTACTGTACATGATGTCTTGCAAGCTGACTGACATGATGTCTGGCATTCACCACAACCACCTTTTTTCATTGTGTCCTTTAATGTTTTCTGATTTAATGTTTTAATATGTTTCATGGTTTTCCTCCAATACTTATTTGCGTAAAAAGATACTTACGCATAATTCTTATGGTATTATAACACATAAAACGTTTTTTTCAAACGTTTTTTTAGCTAACCATTCCTCCGATGGTTCCACCCCCTACAGATGCCAGTAATAATTTTATAATTCCTATAGTTTCACTATTAATTTGACCGTTCACTATTATCGAAACTAAAACTATAACAACAGCATATATGAGACCTGATATAGCTCCCCACATAAACTTCCTTTTATCCATAACTTTTCCTATTACATAACCGCCTGCAAAGGTAGCTATGACATATGTAGCAAGAATTAAAATTTGTATGGTGCTATAGGCTGGTGAGATTTTTAAAACAATAAATGCAACTGCTACTATTAGCACAAAACTTACAATCATTTCTAAAAGTAAGTCTTTTAAAAAAGATAAAATAATTTTGTCCATTTTACTCCTTTTTTCATTTTTTCTTTATTTTATTACAGTGTCAAAATGCCTTATTCTACTTGTACTTTTTTAATAATGGTATTGACATTGAAAGACCGTAATCAGAATTTAGGTATTCTCCCCTCCAAATATTTTTATAATAAATTATATTTGTGGGCAATATAATTTATTACCAATTCTTGACTTTAACAGGTTCATTATGTAAAATCTTCCTTAACAAGTCAGGGACTTGAAATATTATTAATTTATAAGGAGAAAGTTATGGGACCCAGTGACATAGCTCTGCTATGCGTATTACTTATTTTATTATTATTCTCGGCGTTTTTTTCTTCAGCCGAAACAGCTCTTACCACTACTAACAAGGTAAGACTTAGAATGCTTGTGGAGGAAGGCAACAAACAAGCCATTATTCTTGATAAGATTTTAGGTAATTCAAGAAAAATGCTTAGTACAATTTTAATTGGAAATAATATTGTAAATATTGCCGCTTCTTCTTTAACAACAATTTTTATGCAAAGTGTTTTTAACGTAAGTTGGATTGTTAGTATTGGCGTTGGTATTCTTACACTTGTAATTATTATTTTCGGAGAAATTATTCCTAAGACAGTTGCCTCTATTTATGCAGATTCAATTGCTCTAGCTTATGCTAAACCAATTAATTTCTTTATGATTGTACTTACACCTATTATTTTTGTTTTAAATTTATTCTCAAGTTTGTTCTTAAAACTTTTTAGAGTTAATGTTAATTTAAATTCTAAATCAATTACTGAGGATGAACTTAGAACTTTAGTTGGTGTCAGTCAGGAAGAAGGCATAATTGAAGAAGACGAAATGGATATGATTAACAACGTTTTCGATTTTGGTGATACATGTGCTAAGGATATTATGATACCAAAAGTTGACATTACAATGGTTCCTTTAGATATTACCTATAACGATTTATTAAAAGTCATTAGAAAAGACAAATTCACAAGAATGCCTGTTTACAAGGAAGATTCAGATAACGTAATCGGCATTATAAATATTAAAGACATGATGTTAATGGGTGTAAACCCAAACAATTTTGATATAACAAAGATTATGCGCGAGCCATACTTCACTCACGAAAAAGAAGAATTAAATGACCTTCTTATGGAAATGAGAAATAAAGAACCGGGCATGTGTATTGTTTTAGATGAGTACGGTCAGACTGAAGGTCTTATTACTTTAGAAGATATTGTTGAAGAAATTATCGGCGATATACATGATGAATTTGACGAAGCTGAGGAACAGGTTATCAGACCTGTTGGCGAAAACGAATATATTGTTGAAGGTTCTATTAATCTTGATGATTTTAACGACCAGTTAGGCACTGAAATTGATTCAGAAGATTATGAATCATTAGGTGGTCTTATTATTGAACATCTTGACCGTCTTCCTAATAAGGGTGACAGTGTTGTAATTGACAATTGCAAATTAACAGTTATAAAAATGGACGAAAAACGAATTGACTTAGTAAAGGTTGTTGTCACTCCTAAAGAAGACGAAACAACTGAATACGATACGGAAAATGAGGAATAAACAATAAACATTTGCTTCTTGAAGGGTACCATTATATTTTTTTCTATTTGAACAAATATAATGGTACGCTTTTATGCAATAATAGACTATCATTACACAAAAAAAAGAATTGGCGATTGCCAATTCCTTTTTTCTTTTTATAGTATCTTGAAACTTTCAAAACACCTCATTCTTTTATCTTAATTTTCTGCCGTATTCAAATCCTATCATTAGGCAATATTTTGTTGAAACAATAAATATCATCATTAATGCTATTCCAAACAAAAAACCTGTTATTACACGTCTTGTATTTGTACTTTCGTATTTTGTTTTTGCCTGAATAACGCCGTCAATTATTAGTGGGCATAAAAGTGCAACCCAAACACATATATGAATATTTATTAGAAAATAACATCCAAATATTGCACATATCATACCAGTAAGTTCACCTGTACATCTTGCGCATATTGGAAACTGTTTTCCTTTATAGAAAAAAGAACGATCTGAACGTCTATGACAGCCAAAAATAATTGGTAGCCATTTATAAAACCACTGTTTCATTTTATACGCCAAAAGCTACTCCTGCTCCAACTCCAACAACAACCATTAATACGTACCATAATACTGAAACGCAAACACTAACTAATGCTCCGATTCCTGCTGCTTTTGAATTTTTAGGCTTAGTATCTCTCCATACCAAAAACAAAATCAATCCTACAATTGGAATACAACATCCTAACAATCCCCATCCTATGCTTCCTGTATCATCAGAAGCCGGCTGATTATTACCTGTTGCCACTCCACAATTAGGACATACAACTGCCAAATCATCAATTTCTTTTCCACAATTTTTGCAATACATTTCTTCATCCTCCGTATTTCATAATTTTCTCATTTAGTATATCAACATATTATTTTAGTGGCAATACATTTTAAACTTTTTGTCATTTTTTATTACATTTTTACAAACAATGTAATAAATATTTTTATAAATAAAAGTCTTAGTATAATATACTATGTAAATCGCTACAAACAGTTTATTTAACTATTACTTTGCACTTGGCTTTTTTCCCACCGTCTTTTGTTCTTACCACAATGTAGCATTTTCCTTTTTTTAGTGCCTTTACTTTTCCCTTTGACACTTTTGCGATTTTTTTATTTGTAGTTTTCCATGTAACCTTTTTATTTGTAGCCTTGCTAGGTGTAATAGTATATTTAAGTTTATATTTTTTGCCCTTCTTTAATACTAATTTCTTTTTATTAAGTTTTATTTTTTTAACAGAACGAACAGGTGTAGGCATACCAATGCATGTTCTACGTGGCTCAATGTACTCTTGCTTTTTGTATAAATTATAGTTGCTCCAACTATTTTTGTATTTGTTGGAATACCATATTACAACATCATCTTTACCTAAAACAAATTTGCCCAAATCATTTGGTTTATTTCCGCAAAAAGTAACTTTTTCTAAATTACTGCAATTAATAACTGCTTCGTCTTCAACTTTTGTAACAGTTTTGGGGAATTTTATTCGTTGTATGTTTTTATTTTCGCAAAAAGTATTTTTTGCAATTGTTTTAACACCTGTTTTTACTATAACTTCTATGCCTTGCATTGCAGCTGGATAGCATAAAAGATGTGTTTTGTCCTTATTAAAAAGCATACCATTTTCACTGGCATATTTTTTATTTTTACTGTCTAATGTTATCTTTTCCAAAGATGTGCAGCCTGCAAAACAAGAACTAACACTTGCATTTTTTCCATTAATTCCTTCAACCATATTTCCATCATTTGTTTCTACAAGGGATTCAACAGCTGATGGAATTGCTATTTCTTTAAGGCTTTTACAATTAGAAAATGCATATATGCCTATACTTTTTGTTCCATTAGGAATTACAATATCCTTCAAACCTTCACAGCCACTAAAGGCACCTACACCAATGCTTTCAAGGCTTTCAGGTATATTAACACTTTCAAGGCTACTACAGCCTTCAAAGACTCTTTCACTTAAATCTTTAATACCATTAGCAATGCTTACCTTTTTCAGATTTTCGCATTTGCTAAACACTTTTCTGCCTAAATATTTTACATGCTCAGGTATAACAAATTCTGCTACGTTTTTACCTCTTGGATACAAAAGAATTACTTCTTTGTTTTTGCTATATAAAACTCCATCTTCGCTGGAAAATTCACTGTTATTTTCATCAACAATAATATTTTCCAAGTTGTCGCATCCATTAAAACAAGGAAATGCTTCCCTTGAATTGCTTTCAATATTTTTTATATTCTCAGATAGTGTAATATTCTTTAATGTTTTGCAGTCTGTAAATGTATCTTCTCCAATGGATACAACTTTCTTTCCATCGATTACTGCTGGTACAACCACATCTTCTTCTGTGCCTGTGTACTTCATTATGTATACATTTTCGCCATTTACAACATACTCCCAATTTGATGATGTTAAGGTTTCATTCTCTGTAGCCCTAACTCCTGATAGCAACATTACTATCATTGAAAAAGATAATAACGCACTAATTAAAATTTTTGAATTTAATTTTGTCTTCATATCCTTACCTCCTGCTTTGCTTTTTATACTTATATTCATTGCATTAATGCTTAATAAGCGTAATATCCTATAAGCCTTGTTACAACAAATTATGTTAGTTTAAAATAACATTTATCTTATTTATAAATACTATAACATACTTTCACCTGTTTTTTTCACTTTTGCGATAAACGGTACTTTTTGGGGAATGAACGACACTTTTTTTCTCTAAAAAAAAAGAAATCACCGTCAGAAACAGTGATTTCTTCTTAATATAGTTTATATTAAATTCTATTTACTTTTAATATTCTCCCATAACTTACCCTGCTGTTCTTCACAATACTGGCAACTATAGAGACCATTCTTCTTGTCTGTTAAAATAAATACGTCATCAAGTTCCTGCTCAATTGATGTGATGCATCTTGGGTTCTTGCAATGTAAAACATTTACGATTTTTTCAGGAAGTTTAACTTCTCTTTTTTCAACTAGCTTTCCATCCTTGATAATATCAATTGTAATGTTATGGTCTACAAATCCTAATACGTCAAAATCAACAATGTCATCTAATGAACCTTCAACCTTGATAATGTCTTTTCTGCCCATTTTTCCACTGCGGGCATTTTTTATAATTGCCACCTGACAATCTAACTCATCTAAATTCAAATAATGACAAATTGCCATTGCTCTTCCTGCCTGAATGTGGTCTAATACAAAACCGTTGTTTATTGAATCAATGTTAAGCATCCTTTACCTCCAATAATGTTAAAATAAGCGCCATTCTTACATACACTCCATATTGTGCCTGTTTAAAATATACTGCTCTAGGATCCTTGTCCACTTCAACAGAAATTTCATTTACTCTAGGCAATGGATGAAGTACAAGCATGTCTTCTTTTGCCATTTTCATTTTCTTCTTATCCAGCACAAAGCTATCTTTTAATCTAATATAATCTTCTTCGTTAAAAAATCTTTCTCTTTGTACTCTTGTCATATATAGTAAATCTAACTCGCCAATAACATCTTCTAACTTGGTAACTTCCTTATATTCTGCTCCAGCTGCCTCAATTCTCTCAATGATGTATTTTGGTACTTTTAATTCCGGTGGAGAAATAAGAACAAACTTCACATTGTCATATCTTAATAATGCGTTAATTAATGAATGTACTGTTCTACCAAATTTCAAGTCACCACACAATCCAATAGTAATGTTGTCTAACCTTCCCTTTAAAGACTTAATTGTTAATAAATCAGTTAATGTCTGTGTTGGATGCTGATGTCCACCATCCCCTGCATTAATTACAGGTATTGAAGAATTGTTTGCTGCTACTAAAGCTGCTCCTTCCTTTGGATGTCTCATTGCTGCAATATCTGCATAGCATGAAATAATTCTAATTGTGTCTGCCACGCTTTCGCCTTTTGAAGCTGAACTTGATGTTGCTTCTGAGAATCCAAGAACGCTACCGCCTAAATTAAGCATTGCCGCTTCAAAACTTAAACGTGTTCTTGTACTTGGTTCATAGAACAATGTTGCTAACTTTTTACCTTTACATGCTTCTTTGTACTTTTCTGGGTTTTTCTCAATGTCATTGGCAAGACTTAATAACTTGTCTATTTCTTCTACTGAAAAATCCAGAGGATTAATTAAATGTCTCATTTCACCCTCCAAAACTATTTATTTTTCGCTATTAAGATGATACATTATAGACAATGAATATTCAAGGTTATACACAATATTTTTAGACATTTTTTTGCACTTTTTATGGAGGATATTATGATGAATGATTTAGACATATTAGAAACTTATACCAACATTATTAAGGAACAGACTTCCCTAGTACCTGATATAGCAATTATATTAGGTTCAGGTCTTAATTCTTTTGCAAATATGGTTAATATAGATGCTGAGATTTCCTATTCTTCTTTACCTGATTTTCCTACCTGCACTAACAAAATGCATAAAGGACGTTTTATTATAGGAACTATTGAAAATAAAAATGTAATTATTGCAGATGGCAGATTGCACTACTATGAAGGTTACACTCCTAAACAGGTTATTATGCCTGTTCGTATAATGAAACTTCTAGGGGCAAAAACACTTGTTATTACAAATGCTGCCGGTGGAATAAATGAGAATTTTGAACCAGGGGATTTTATGGTTATAAAAGACCAGATTTCTTCATTTGTACCTTCTCCATTACGTGGATATAACATTGACGAATTAGGGCCTCGTTTTCCAGACTGTTCAAACATATACGACACTGACTTAAGAAATCTCCTTAAGGAATGTGCAGCTAATCTTAATATTCCTATAAAAGAAGGAGTTTATCTTCAAACTCAGGGACCAAACTACGAAACTCCTGCAGAAATAAAAATGTACAAACTTTTTGGAGCTGATGCTGTGGGTATGAGCACCTCAATGGAGGCAATATGTGGAAGTCATTGTGGATTAAAAATTTGTGGGTTAAGTTGTATCACCAACAAAGCTGCCGGTCTTTCTGATAATAAACTTTCTGACCATGAGGTAATTGAAATAGCTTCAAAATCCGCTAACAATTTCTGCAGACTTTTGTTTGATTTCATAAAAAAATTAGATTAACAATAAAACAAAAACTTATTAAATATAAAAAATATAATAAGTTGAATAATATACTCTATAAATAATTGAAATAATATCCAAATAAAAATGAGTAAGGCTGTAAGCCGGGTTATGTCTTGGATAATCATCTATCTAGGCTAAATGTTGCCACTTAGCTCAAGCAACCTACCCGAAAGCTGGCGGGCAACCAATACTTTCTGCTCGGTCTTGCTTCGGATGGGGTTTACACTGACCTTTAATGTTACCATTAAAGCGGTAGTCTCTTACACTACCATTTCATCCTTACCATTGCTGGCGGTTTAATTTCTGTTGCACTTTCCTGGGAGTCACCTCCACCGGCCGTTAGCCGGCATCCTGCCCTATGAAGCCCGGACTTTCCTCGTCTGCGTCCTTTCGGCAATAGCATCCGCGACCATTTATCCTACTCACAAATAACTACAATATCATAAATCATACTTTAAAGCAACTTCCACCTGTAAATTCCCTAAGCAAAGAATTGTTTGGAACATTCTCATTTGAAGTTCCAACAACATAATCTAAAAACTTAAGAAGTCTTTTTGCTTCTAAATATTCTTCTGCATCTTTTGGCACACTAAACAATGCCGGTTCAGCATACTGCTTAAGTACCGCAAGTTCATAAACTAACGCTGAATTAAATATCGCATCTGCACATTCCTGATATGGGAAAATATTATTTTCCTCTCCTCTTCTTACGCGGTGCCACATTTCTATAGTTGCTGCAGCAGATGTGCCTCTTGTTCTTGCATCCCTTACAATTCTTCTTATAAGACGTAAATCCGTTGTAGGAATTCTATTATGTTCATCTACATTAAGTGGTGTAAGTGCACTTACATAAATTTTAAATTTAGATTCATTTGGCAATGAATATGACATCTTATCATTAAGGCAATGAAT
>ERZ791741.296-NODE-296-length-45854-cov-18.267015_pt1 | contig 45854 bp, 72 predicted proteins | sample MGYA00510040_ERZ791741 | MGnify/ENA primary metagenome ERZ791741 (study PRJEB30046, sample SAMN00791960) | human gut metagenome | study: EMG produced TPA metagenomics assembly of the A metagenome-wide association study of gut microbiota in type 2... | reverse complement strand
TGCCATAAGATCACGATTTTCCTCTCAATCTTCGACGTGCACTGCAACCGCTCGCCGATGGCAGGGGAAATCAAGTACCAGTCGTATGTTCAGGGCCGCTTCATTCCTGCCTATAAGGACGGAGTCGGCTTTGAAAACGAGAGAGGCGCGATCGGCATAGAAGGACGCGACCGCTCCATCCTGGTCATTCTGATCGCGGGTATCCTTGCCCGCAGGGTCGTTACCTGGAAGAACCTGGGCGATACCCTGAAAAAAGGAGAATTGTACGGGATGATCAAGTTCGGCTCATGCACAGAATTATACATACCGGGAGAGTGTGAGATCTGTGTGAAAAAGGGAGACAAAGTCAAGGGCGGACTGACAGTAGTAGGGAGGCTGAAATAAGTGAATAAATCTTGGATTGCCAATGCCGTGACAGCAACGAATGCGCTGTTCGGCGGATTGTCCATTATGATGTCCGTATCAGGACATTACCAGCTGGCAGCTGTATTCATACTGATTGCCATGGTGGCAGATGCTTTGGACGGGCGCGTAGCCCGCGCTCTGCATACGGCAGGACCGATGGGCGTTGAGCTCGATTCCCTGTCCGATGATATTTCCTTCGGCATTGCCGCAGGAACACTGATGTATGCATACCAGCTGAAAGATCTGGGAGCTCTGGGATTCATTCCTTGTGCGCTTCTCGGCACATTCTGCGCTTTCCGCCTGGCACGCTTCAATGTGAAGGTCAGCGCTGTACACGGCTACTTCGAAGGACTGCCATGTCCGACGACAGGCGTCATCGTGGCTGCTTATGTCCTTTCCGGCATCAAGATCTGGAACTGGCTCGCCATGCTCTGCGTCCTCGCACTCGCATTCCTGATGGTCAGCGAAATCCACTATCCGGACAACAAAGGCGCAAGCGCCGATCAGCTTCACCTGCCGGCTCTTCTTGGATGCCTGGCATTCTTCTTGATCTGCACGATTATTTACTGGCCTGCATGGGCAGCCGTTCTCTGCGCAGCTTACATTATTTTCGGTATTGTCAATACATACCTCAACCGTCGCAAGGCTAAGAGAAAACAGCGCCGTCTGAGAATGAAACGCAGGGCGCAGGCTCAAAACGGAGACGCTGAAGGAAACGTACAATGAACCATTACCTCGATATAATCATGTTCCCTATACAGCTGATCGTGGCCTTCTTCACGATTTACTACACGGTCATCGCTGTATTCGGCATGTGGCATCGAAAAGAAAGAAATCTGGCGGATCCCGCCAGCAAATTTGCGATCGTCATACCAGCGCACAATGAATCGGCCGTACTGTCGGACCTTCTGGAAAACCTGAAGCTCCTGAAGTACCCGAAGGAACTCTATGACGTCTACGTCATCGCGGACAACTGCACGGACAATACGGCAGACATCGCCCGCGAGCACGGAGCTTTCGTCTTTGAAAGAACCAATAAGGAACTCGTCGGCAAAGGCTATGCCATGGACTGGGTATTCCCGAAGATCTTCGCATTGAATAAGAATTACGATGCGTTCTGCGTCTTCGATTCGGATAACCTTGTTCACCTGGATTTCCTTGCCGTCATGAACAACCGTCTTCTCAAAGGCCAGAAAGTCCTTCAGGGATACCTGTCTGCCAAAAATCCGACAGATACATGGGTATCCGGCACATTTGCCATTGCCTTCTGGACGATCAACCACCTCTGGCATCTGGGCAAGTACAATATGGGACTGTCCTCCTGCCTTGGCGGCACAGGCATGTGCATTTCCGCCGACATCGTCAAGAAATACGGCTGGGGCTGCGACTGCCTGACAGAAGACATGGAATTCTCCATGAAGTGCCTCTCTCACGGCATCCGCACCTGCTGGGTCCATGACGCTATCATCTATGATGAAAAGCCGCTCGGATTCATGGCATCCTGCCGTCAGAGAAAGAGATGGGCGCAGGGCCAGTTCGACTGCTCCGAGCGTTACATCCCGATCCTTTTCAAAGAAGGCATCAAGAGACACAGCATCGTCATCTTAGATGGCATCATGCAGCTTTTGCAGAACTATTTCCTCGTCCTCTCCACGTTCTACCTGGTGATGACATATATCAATATGTTCTATCCCTGCTTCACAGTCATCCTCTACAACGATGTGCTCGTGCCGAAGCAGTTCTGGGCCGTCATCGGATTCATTCAGTCCATCGTCCCACTCATCGTTCTTCTGCAGATCGAAGTTCCGCCTAAGATTTATCTTTACTGGCTGATCTACCCGATCTTCATGTACTCCTGGATTCCTGTCACACTCCTTGGATGGAAGGACAGACATAAAAAAGGATGGGTTCATACCATTCATACCAGAAGCATGCATTTTGAACAGGCAAGTCTGACACGAAAGAAAGAAATAGGGCAGTAATGGCAGGGCCGGTCAAGTGATTCATTCATTTGGTCGGCTCTTTTTACATGCTTCTATCAACTCTTGACCGAAATTGTATAGAATCTTTTCCATGTTTTTGTTAAAATAGATACGAAACAAAGTACAGCCTTTGAGGCTTTTTTTAGAAGTGACAGGTGGACTATGCATATATTCATGACAAATGACGACGGCTTTGAATCTCCCGGTATTATTGAAATGGCAAAGAGACTTGCCAGGCTGGGCAGGGTGACGGTCATTGCACCGAACCGCGGGAGAAGCTCCTGCTCCAGTTCCCTTTCTCTCCAGACGTACCTGCGCATGTGGAAGAAGGAAAGCTATGGAGAAAATATTACGGTATTGTCCTGCAACGGCACGACAGCAGACTGCTGCAAGCTGGGGCTGGAACACTGGCTCCGTAATGACAAGCCGGATCTCATCGTTTCCGGCATGAACAACGGACTCAATAACGGCAGCGACTGCCTTTACAGCGGTACCATCGCAGGCGCCATGGAAAGCATTTTCCTCGGTATCCCTGCGATTGCGCTTTCCGCAGAAACGGTCAAGAAACCGGAATACCTGGCCAAGGCCGCAGACTTTGCTTTCGAAGTCGTGAAGAAATATTTCGTCGACTCCAGCTACAAGGGCATCCTTTCCCTCAACATCCCGAAAGAAGAGGAACATATCGGATGGAAGGATCTGAAAATTACAAAGCTCGGCATCCAGCGCTATGACAATGCGATCCGTGAAATGAAGGATCCGTCCGGCCATCTGGGCTTCTGGCTTTCCGGCACGATGCTTCCTGATGCCGTTCCGGATACAGATGTATTCTGGATCCACAGGGGATACCCGACACTGACAGCGCTCACATGGAACATGACAGACACAGATAGACTGGCAGAAGTCAAGGAAATCGCTGATACAGAAAAATAAGAATCGAAACAAGAATTCAAGAAGGGCTGTAGGAATGGCGGCATTTCCACAGCTCTTTTGCATTGCCAAATGTCCATATTTCTAAATTTTTCTATTGACTAACACCCCAGGGGGGTGTAGTATATAGCCGTAAGAAGTAAGGATTTCAGAAAGATCGGTGATGCAAATGGCAGAAGATAAAGAAATGGCATGCGAAGGCTGCCGCCATACGGAACGTACGGAAAGAGAAAGAAGCAATCTGATGAAGAGGCTTCGCACGATTGAGGGACAGATCCGCGGCATTGAGAAGATGGTCGAGAATGACGCGTACTGCCCGGATATTGTGATGCAGGTTTCCGCCGTTTCCAATGCATTGAACAGTTTCAACAAACTTCTTCTCGCGGCCCACATCCACGGCTGCGTGACGGAAGACATCAAGGAAGGCAAGGATGACAAGGTCGATGAACTTTGCACCATGCTGCAGAAACTGATGAAGTGATTTCTGGTCCAAATACAGCGGCCTTGCCGCTATGAAGGGGTGATTCAAGTGAGTGAGAAAGAAAATAAATGCCAGTACATGGTGACGGGCATGACCTGTGCAGCCTGCCAGGCTCATGTGGAAAAAGCCGTCAGCAAAGTGCCGGGCGTCGATAAAGTGACGGTCTCCCTTCTGATGAATTCCATGTCTGTCGAAGGATCGGCCAGTGCTGATTCCGTCGTTGCTGCTGTCGAAGCGGCAGGCTATGGGGCCAAACCCATGGATAGTGAGGTCAAGAGAGGATCTACTTCAGGATCGCTCGCAGCCGAGGAAGAAGCGCTGAAGGACAGGGAGACGCCGAAGCTGAAGAAGAGACTTATCCTCTCGCTCGTATTCCTGGCCGTCCTCATGTACCTTTCCATGGGACACAATATGCTGGGATTTCCTGTTCCGTCCTTTCTGGATGGAAATTACATCGGGCTTGGCATCACGCAGATGATTCTTGCGCTGATTGTCATGTTCGTGAACCGTGCATTCTTCACGTCCGGTTTCCGTTCCCTCTTCCAGGGAGCACCGAATATGGATGCGCTTGTCGCTCTCGGCTCGGGCGTTTCCTTCCTGTGGTCGCTCTCCGTCCTCTACAAGATGACGTACTTTGCGATGCAGGGGGAATCGATTGATATGCTTTACCGCGGGCAGCTTTACTTTGAGTCTGCGGCCATGATTCCGGCCCTGATTACCGTCGGAAAGCTTCTGGAATCGCTCTCCAAGGGACGTACGACCGATGCTTTGAAGGGGCTTATGAAACTTGCGCCGGAGACGGCGAATATCGAGCGGGACGGCATGGTCGTGACTGTCGGTATCAGCGAGGTCAAGCCTGGCGATATCTTCGTCGTCAAACCGGGCGAATCCATTCCGGTCGACGGGGAAATCATAGAAGGCGAGACGGCCGTCGATGCATCTGCCCTGACCGGCGAATCCGTTCCTGTCGACAAGGGAGCAGGCGATACTGTCAGCACCGCAACAATCAATACGACAGGCTTCATCCGCGTCAAAGCAACGCGTGTCGGTGAAGATACGACATTCTCCCAGATCGTCCACATGGTGAGCGATGCAGCTGCTACGAAAGCGCCGATTGCGCGCATTGCAGATAAAGTATCCGCTGTCTTTGTTCCAGCCGTCATCGGGGTTGCCATCGTCGTATTCATCATCTGGAAATTCCTCGGTGCTGATACGGCGACTGCTCTTGAATACGCAATCTGCGTACTCGTCATTTCCTGCCCCTGCGCACTGGGCCTGGCAACACCGGTTGCCATCATGGTCGGAAACGGCATGGGCGCCAAGAACGGCATCCTTTTTAAGACGAGCGAGGATCTTGAAAACGCAGGCAAGGTCAAGATCGTTGCCCTGGATAAGACAGGCACGATTACGACCGGCCGTCCTGAAGTGACGGACATCGTTCCGGCCGAAGGCGTCAGCGAGGAAGAACTCCTTACGACTGCTTACTCTCTGGAAGGAAAATCCGAGCATCCTCTGGCCCGCGCCATCGTCGAAGAAGGGGAGAAGAGAAACCTTAAAGCACATGCTATGGATAACTTCCGCATCGTTTCAGGAAGCGGGCTTCTTGCCAGCGATGAAGGCGTTTCCGTTCACGGCGGATCCCTTGATTATATTTCCACCTATGTAAGCCTTGGCAGTCTCAAAGAAAAGGCAGAAGCGCTTGCCGATGAAGGAAAGACGCCTCTCTTCTTTGAAAAAGGAAAGAAACTCCTCGGCATGATCGCTGTCGCCGATGCGATCAAGGAAGACTCTGCAAGAGCCATCCGTATGCTCCATGATATGGGCATCGAAACCGTCATGGTGACCGGCGATAATGAAAAGACAGCGAAAACGATTGCCAAAAAGGCAGGCGTTGACCGCGTCATTGCGGGCGTCCTTCCTTCTGGTAAGGAAGAAGTCATCCGCGAGCTGCAGAAACGCGGCAGGGTTGCCATGGTAGGCGACGGCATCAATGATGCGCCGGCCCTGACCCGTGCTGATACAGGCATAGCTATCGGTGCAGGCACGGATGTAGCTATCGATTCTGCCGGTATCGTACTTATCAATTCGCGCCTGACGGATGTGGCGGCAGCTATCCGCCTTTCCAGAAAGACGCTGAAGAATATTTATGAAAACCTGTTCTGGGCATTTGCCTACAACGTCATCCTGATTCCGGTTGCAGCCGGCCTTTACCCAGGTATCCACATGAGCCCGATGTGGGGCGCGGCTGCCATGTCCCTTTCAAGCTTCACTGTCTGCATGAACGCGCTCCGTCTGAATTTCTTCAAGATGAAGGATGGGGAAGAGAGCGGGGAAGCTACGAAGGGAAATACTCCTGTAAAGGAAGCTCCTGTTCCTAAGAAAGAAGCACCGAAAACAGCAAGCGCTCCTTCCAAAGATAATCTCAAGAAGGAAGTGCTCCATGTCGAAGGCATGATGTGCGAAAACTGCGAGAAGCATGTGAAGAAAGCACTCGAATCTCTGCCGTTCATCGAAAGCGCCAGTGCCAATTATACGACCGGGCGTGTGGCCATTACTTACAGCTCACAACCCGTAGAGGAAGAGATAAAAGATGTCATTTCCAAAGCGGATTATGAATATCAGGGAATAGAATTCCCAAAGGAGGAAAACAAGATGAAAGAAACAGTTAAGATTGAAGGCATGATGTGCAATCATTGCGAAGCCACCGTCAAGAAAGCTCTCGAAGCATTGGACGGTGTAGACAGCGCTGAAGTATCCCACGAAAAGGGTACTGCCGTCCTCTCCGTGAGCAAGGCAGTCGCAGACGCTGATATCCAGAAGGCCGTCGAAGACAAGGACTACAAGTTCGTCGGCATCGAAAAGTAAGAAAAGCAGAAAGAGGATGCGGGCTGGAAGGCTCTGCATCCTCTTTTTCATTTTCAGCGGTAATAGAAGCTGGGAAGGCAATAAAAAAGATCCCGCATTGGGATCTTCTCTGTGGTGCCGGAGGCGGGACTTGAACCCGCACGATGTTGCCATCGCCAGATTTTGAGTTATTTCAGAGGCTCCGCACTGTGGGAAATATTCGATGTTATCGGGGAATATATTCCCATATTTTTGCACGTTTTTAAGTGAGTGGTAGTATAGCGGTAGTATTTACTACCACCGAAATCACAGGATACTGTCGGCGATTCTGGCCGCTTCCTCATCAGCCCCCGGCATGACGTGGGCATAGATATCCATGGTGGTGGCGCAGGAAGAATGGCCCAGACGCTGCTGCACGACTTTATAATTCACTCCTGCCTGGAGAAGCAGGGTAGCCGATGTATGACGGAAGGAATGAAAGGAGAAGTGCGGGAGTCCGGCGGCTTTGAAGGCGGCCTTCACATCGTGGGTCACATTGTTCGGGCAGATGGGAGTGAGATTCTCTGAAGGAAATACCAGGTCACAGGGCCCATAATCCGGGAGGTGGAGCTTCATGCGGAGACAGTAAGCCTTCTGCACCCGGAGAAGGGAAATAGTGGCATCGTCAATGGAAAGGGTCCGTCTGGAGCTGGATGTCTTAGTGCTCTTTGTAATAACCGCCGACCTTCCATCCCTTACCAGGCAGGTCTGATTGACGGAAACCGTTTTCCTGGAGAAATTTACATCCTGCCACCGGAGTCCTAGTATCTCGCTCCTCCTCATGCCGGTGACCACTGCAAAGCGGCAGATCCGGAGAAGTACGGGATTGGATATCCTGGCGAAGACCGCCTCCAGCTGCTCACGAGTCAGAGCCATGGCCCTGGTGTGTGGGACATGGGGCTTCTTTACGGCGGCCAGGGGATTAGACGGTATGACGCCATCAAGTACCGCCTGCTTCAATGCAGTGCTGGTGACCGTGTGGCAATAGGCCACCGTGCGGGGAGACAATCCGGATGCAAGCATATCCTGCCAGTACGTGCGGAAATGGACCGGGCGGAGGTCCTCCAGTGTCCTGGCACCGATAGGCCTCTCCGTGATGTGCTTCAGCACAGTAGTGTAAGATTCATGGGTCTTCGGGGACACATCGGAAGCGATGGTCTCCAGCCATGCAGAGCACCATTCAGATAAAGTGATGTGCTTATCCAGATCCGGATACTGCTTCACCCTGGCAAGGTACATATCCCGCTTTGCTACAGCCTCCCTTCTGGTGGCAGCATAGAAGAACTTCTTCTTCCCCTCCACCCGGCAGGTAGCCGCATAATACCCATCTTTTCTTTTCCTTACCATGATTTGACCTCCTGCATTTCCGGAGATTATGGTAAAATGGAACCGTAATCTCCACAATACCTGGTTGCAGATTACAGGGCCGGAAGCTTGGCAGAGCCGCCGGCCGCCAGCCTCATCCATACGCCAATATGGGTGAGGCTTTTTACTTACACTGATTCGATAAGCCTATCCCCGTGATAGGCTTATTTATATTGGAAAAATAAAGGTATAAAAAGAACAGGGCCCCAATGCATTTCTACATCAAGGCCCTGCCTGGTCCGCTTTGTGCAATACGCCACGGCTCCCATCATTTATAGATTATAGCAGGGAACTCTTGATGTCAAATGCTCATATTGGCTAATTTTCATACACTTTGGCGAAGTAAGAATTCAATCGTGATTCCACATCTTGGGGAAGATGAACACCGGAAAAATAAATTTCTTTAATTTTTCCTAGAGAATCAGATAAGTCGGAACCCGAGAATATTCCATCCATTGTCATAGCCCCATGCAACCTGTTTACAAGGAGAACATGTGTAATCCCTTTCGGAATAATGGATAAGGACAAGACAATATATCCGTAAATACCAGATAAATAAGTACTGTACTTTATTTCCTCATCTGTTAATAAAATGGGGGAAATCAACTTTCTAAGTGCTTTTTGGTCAAGGTTATTCATATATCGTGAGGAATTAAACGATGTAAACTTCAGGTTATGAGCAATTACGTTGCGGCACTTTCTTATTATAGTCAAGCTATATAAAAGGATTTGATACCTGACATCCCAAGGATCATCGCCTGGGATCATAAAATCTACAACCTCTTCTTTCTGCTTCGACGGGAGCAACACGAAAAGATTCGTTGATAAGCTGAACGAAGTGTTCTTTAAGAGAATCCATGGTGGAATATGATTATGATTTTTCCGGTAGTAAAATGTTGGATTATCATATGTATCCACTGAAATAGCTTTGAGATTTCCTAGTATAGCATGACGAGTAATTGTTTTACCGGAGCCCAGAGGCTTTCTACGGATATAATGAGATTCATCCAAGTAGTCTTCTTCTGAAACAGAAAATGACTTGGCTATAACATAAGCAAGAATGTTTTTGAAATAGTCCTCAATGCTTATACTGAAACTTATTAACGAACTTTGGAAATTGTGGTCGAGTGAATGGAAAAACGCCAGGTCGCTTATTTTTAATGGCCATTTAAAACGGTCATTTGTCATTAATATTTCTTTGTATCCATTGACGAGATCATAATACGGGAGAAACTGTAGAATAGACGCTGCTTGGTCCACATCATCAACCATAAGGCCATGTTCATTTTGAAGACATAAAGCAAGCTCTTTAAAACTCTTAAATGGCTTATCATAATCCATAATAAAATCTCCATAAAAAAATGCCACCGCTATAAATAGCAGTGGCATCTTTTAGGCCCTCCTCCGAAGAGATACGGCCAATTCACCTGCTATTATTATAGCACATCAGGAAAAGCTGTCAAATTTGAAAGTCAAGGAAATGCGAACATCTTTGAAAAACAAAATGCCTTCCCCAGCAATGGAGAAGGCATTCGCACTGGTCCCCGTAGGGATGACAGCACTCTACCACTCCATTGTATCATAAGTCTCAAAAACCATAAAATCCAAGACTTAAGAGCTGCTAAGTCCCGAAAATGGACATTTTGCCGACGTCCGCAAAATGATATCACACCAACCTGCCGGAAATCCCGAAAGGCTATTTTCAACTGTTCGGAAAAGCCGAAAGGTTGAAAAAATCCGTTCGAGGAGCTCGAAGCGACTTTTATTAGAAACGTCTGAAATTTACGAAGAGGATATTCCTGAATCTTTTTCAACTCGGGGTGCTTCAGAGGAGAGGCGGAAGTCCAGGAAGTGATCTACCTCTTTCTTTCCGGCGGGGGATAGCTTGCGGTATTTCTTGATGTGCTGCTGCTCAGCGGGAGTAACTTCCATGGTAAGCGCCTTGGATGATAAACCATTTTTAGTCTCATATCCCATTAGCCATGCGGGACTTACTGAAAGCGCTTCTGCAATTAAATCAATTTTATCCTGCTTGGGTTCGTACTTACCTTTTAGGTAGTCAGAGATCGAGGAAGCACGAATACCAGAACGTCTAGACAATTCAGCTGCAGTAATTTCTCTTTCATTCATTATTCGTTTGAGTCTTTTGATGAGCTCTTCTTTCATATTGACACCAACCCTTCGGTAGAATTCTTTTCTATATAATATACGGAAAACAGGACAAAAGCAACTGAAAACAGAATTAAATATACAGAAAACCGTTGACTTATTAAACGGAGTGAGTTAAGATATAGGCATGATACGGAAATCCGTATAAAGTAAGGAGGTGGAAATATGGCAGTGAAATACGATTACAGATATTTGAGAGGGTTCATCAAGGAGAATTTTGGCTCTAATGACAAGTATGCAAAGTTCTTGGGAATCGGCACAACCGCACTTTATGAAAGGCTGGCTTGTAATATCCCATTCAGGCAGACAGAGATAGATGCCACCGCTAAGTATGGTGGGCTCTCTGGAGATGACCTTATGCGTCTTTTTTTTACAAAGGAAATACGGAAATCCGTATAAACTGATATTTCCGGCGGCCATGAAAACCCTGCCGGGAAAGGAGGCTTCCTATGAGACCTATCGAGAGGACGGCTTTCACGCTGGATGAGGCAGCAGTCTCATCAGCAATCGGAAGAGAACAGCTGGAGGAGTGGATATATTCCGGCGAGCTCCCTGCATTCAAAGTAGGTAAGGGACGGGGGAAGGTCATTATACCAGCCGAATCGCTTCGGCATTTCCTCCGCGAAAAGGCAGAAGCAGGAGACGGAATGCCGCCAACCTCTCCGGTGCTCCGGAAAGTATTGGAGAACCGGAGAAAGAAAAGGAGGGAGGCCTAGATGAAGCGGCGGCTGAGAAGATAAAGAAAGGACGGCCAATATGACAGACAGGCGCATGACAGTTACTCTGAGACCCAAAAGCATGGGCGAGCTGGCAGGATGGAACCTCATCCTTTCCACCTACCTGGAGCAGGGTTTCGCCGGCGGAGGAGATTTCCAAATCCGCATGGACTACAAGGAAAGCGATGGATTGACCATGAAGCTCATCAAAGGAAAAGAGAAGCTGAGAGAAACCCATGTTAAGCGGGAGCCGCTAAACGTGGCAGTCAGAGTGATGCGGAATACCTCCGGATTTACCCTGGCATCCGGGCGTAGACATGAAAGCCCCGGCATCCTGTTGGAGCAGGACACCGGGGCTTCAAAAGACACTATCGCGGTTGAAGAGGGGTTACACGGCATCCATCCGGAGGCCTGAACACGGAGGAAAGCTCAGGCTCACCGTCCTGGATGAGTAGAGCATAGGTACGGGGCTTCTGCAAGACATAATCAACAAATATGTAGAGTGCCTGAAGCTGCGAATACACCTTTTCCGCGTCCTCCGGCGTCATAGCCGAACAGTCAATCAGATAATGATAATTTTGCAGGATAAAACGACGATCCATTTTATTCACCTCCTTTCATAGGAACGACACCAACCACATTATAGCAAAGGAGAGAGGGGAGAAACGGATAAGAAAGGAGGTGACTGCCATGGAAGGAACAGATATCCGAAAGGCGGCCATAGAAGTAGTCCGAGTGCTCCACGAAAACAAAATACCGATTGTGCTGGCACAGTCGGTATTTAAAGAAGCTATGGAATTGATTGAGAGGAATACCATGCCATACAGCCCAGACGAAAAGAAAGAGCACAGCAGAGGCTGCGCTCTTTCTATCAAAGTATCAGATAACAATTCAAAAAATAATCAAGATGAAATGGAAAGCCGGTTACGGAGTGTACTCAGCATTTCCAATGGAAATACCGATTATGTCTGAAACATAGACCATAAGGACAGCGATGTGAGTTGTCTGAGCTCCAGAATACAAAGTTACATTTTTCAGGAGAACGGACTGTTCATCACCAATCAAGTGGGGCTTGTCAGTTTTATCGGGCGAGCTGGAATTTGGGCGATTGTTATCAGGGATAGCCTGACTAATTAATTTCAAGGCCAAACGCATCGACGCAACAGCCGCAGGCTTCTTATCGTCACTCCATACGAAGTCTCCGGAAAGCAATCCCACTGGGGTCAACAGTTGGATTTGATTTCCGAAAAATGGAGAGTCAGGCTCTTTCAGCATAGTAGCTAGCCCCATCAAAACAAGTTTCTTGTTCATAAGTATCACCTCCCTTCTATGGACATTATAGCAGGGGAAGAATCATGAAAAGTTGTAATAACAGATAAAAGAAAGGAAGAGCAACATGAAAATGGAAGAAATGAAAGAAAGAGCAAAATTTATCCTTCGGGACTACGAAGAACGGAAGAAGAGACTGGCCGACAGGATTTCGATTTCCTACCTGAAGAGCCTTGAAACACTGACCGCCGAAGAGGTGGATGAATGGAAGGCCAGGGAACTCTACGCCATCGACCTCAACAATGAGGCTGAAACCGCTTTCTACACCATCACGAATCTGGGCGTCATGTCCATTGAAGAGGCTCTTGAATATGAGGATGAAGTAAAAGCAGAGCTGAAACTTCCCGATGAAGACGAAGAGAGCGATGAACCAGGCTAAGGGGATGGAACTATGAAGATCAATTGGAGAAAACTGATGACCACGTTGGCCATTCCGGCGGCCATTGCTGCCGGTGTGTACGCTTACGAGCCTCCCGCAGAGCTCATTGAGTACCGGACAGAGGCAGAGCAGGGGGACACAATCTGGAGCCTCTGCGCCAGGGTAGCGTCGGACTATGACAACATGCAGGAGCTGGTTTACCGGACAATGCAGGAAAACCATATTTCCGACCCCGGGGAGCTCCAGCCGGGCCAGCTCATTGTAATTCATGTGAGGAGGATGGTGTGAGAGATGAAAGTATTGACAGACTGTGAAAAATGCCCGTTCAAAACAATATGCCGTATGAGGTATATAATCAAGCGCCTACCATTTGATGAGGACGGACTAGGACTCTGCCCGAAGCTCCCGGAAATGAAGCTTCTCCGGTGCCGGAATTGCCTTTTTTGCCACAAATCCAAAAGCATTGGAGGCTCCGGCAAATATGCCATGGAAAACGGACATCCCATTTACACCTGCGCGGCGATGCATTACGTCCGCATGAGACCGGACGGGAAAATCCCGGCGACCACGCCCAGAGACTGCCCTATCAAAGAGGCCAAAAGGAAAGGATTATGAAGGGAGGCGAAGAAGATGGAAGTATCAACCAACTGCGACCTGTGCCAGTTTCAGAAATTCTGTGAAATGGATGTAAATCCGAAAAGGCTTCGTGTAGAGGCAGGAATCCTTCTTAGGGATGGGCCAAAGCACTGCCCAATTATGGAGGCAAAAAGAAAAGGGCTCTGACGTGTACCAGACGTCAGAGTCCTAAAGGAAAACTGTTTTATTTATTATATCACGAAGAAAACACCTATGAGCAAAGTAAGTAAGAAGAAATCATACATATGTTGCTTCTGTGGAAAAGAGATAGTGCCGGGAGAAGAATGCCTGGCGCGGCCCACGTGGCAGGGTGGAAAGATACGTCCCTGCCACCGGGACTGCTCCATCCGCTGGGGAGCAGCAGGAATGAGGAAACATGGGAATCGTAGAAATCGAGAATAGGAAAGTACTCTTGCTGAAGGTAAGAGCCATGACAGGTAAGGAATACTACCTGGTACTGCTTCACACACCGAAACCGGGTTGGATGATAAGAAGGGACATGAAAGAATCCATGGCAGAGATATGGAAAGACCCGGACCTGCTGACACCGAAAAAATGTAATGAGCTGGAAGGGGGAAGGTTCCAAGTCTTCCAGGTGCCTCCGTACATTCGCGGCGAGAAAAAAGGAAAGCCGAAATGGGAAAAACTTATATTTCACAAGGCCTTCGAAAGCCTAAGGGATGCCATAGGGTATATGGAAGCCGAAGTCGGGATCCATGTGCTGAAAATCATCGAATCAGAACCGGACGTACTCGGAGGAGCTGATAACAAGGGAACTCCGGATAAAGCATGAAGAGCCATCAAAAGAAAATGAAGGGAGGGCCTGAGCCATCAGGCTCCCCATTGATTTCCTTTTGATAGTAGTGGAAACATCCAGTTTCAGATAGGAGGACAACATGGAAAACACGAAGAGCATTCTCCGAATTTTTGACAATCCGGAATTCGGGAAGGTGCGAGCCGTCTCTGTGAACGGGAATCCGTGGTTTGTGGGGAAAGATATTGCTGAGATTTTGAAGTATCAAAGAACAGCAGACGCAATCAGCAGCCACGTAGATGATGAAGATAAAGGGGTCGGTAAAATACAGACCCCTGGAGGAATGCAGAAAGTCATCCTCATTAATGAAAGTGGACTCTACAGCCTCATCCTATCCAGCAAGCTGCCAAACGCAAAGAAGTTCAAGCACTGGGTAACCAGTGAAGTGCTTCCAGCCATCCGGCAGACCGGAGGTTACATTCCGGCGGCCAGTGACATGAGCGATGAGGAAATCATGGCCAGGGCGCTGCAGATTGGAGAGAGAACCATCCGGAAGCAGAAGGAGAGAATCAAGGCGCTGGAGGCAGACAAAGAGCAGATGAGACCGAAGGCCATCTTTGCGGATGCCGTTTCCGCTTCCCATTCCACCATCCTCATTGGAGAGCTGGCGAAGATTCTCAGGGGCAACGGAGTCAACATCGGGCAAAACCGTCTCTTCACGTGGATGCGGGAGAAAGGTTACCTGGTCAAGCAGGGATCATCCTGCAATATGCCCACACAGAAAGCTATGGAAATGGGCCTTTTCAAAATCAAAGAAGGTACATACATCAATGGCGACGGTGTGAACGTGGTAACGAAGACCGTGAAGGTGACCGGCAAGGGGCAGCAGTATTTCATCAATAAATTTCTGAAGGGAATGAAGGAAGCATGAGAAGTCCGTTTTATCAGATGTGGAAAGAAGACAACGGGAAAAGGTATGTGGTGAAGGAATGGTTCAGAGGGGGAGAAGCCTATTACCGGGGAAGCTACAAGACCAAAGAGGGGAAATGGAGAACCATCAACTCCCTGCCCAGAAGGAAGGCTCCGGAAGAAGCGGAGAAAGACCTGGAAGCGTATGCCGAAAGAAAAGGCCTGGTAAAGCTCCATCTGGAGGGGCGTGCCTAAATGATGCGGGATTGGAGGAGCCATTTTGTGGAGGTTCAAGCTTTCAAAGAATAATTACGAAAAACTGAAAGCCCTGGTGCGGGACAGGGAAGGATACATCTCCCGGGCCAGGGAATATTTCAACATCATCGGAGAACTCCCGCCGGCCTACGGCGGGCAGATTCACCACGTTGAATGGAGATCCCACGGAGGCGGAGACAGGGAAGAGAACCTGATCCTTCTTTCCTTCCAGCTGCACGACAGGGTGCACAGCGCATCCAGGAAGGAAAGAAAGGAACTGGAAGCGAAATTCCTGTCCTACCTTTCCTGCGGGGAGGTGGAGAAATGGCGAAACGAGCACAGGGAAGAGCTGGAAGCTCTTTACAGAGTAGCCGAAGAAGAAATGGAAAAGAAAAAGCGGAACGGCTGCCTGCCGAAAAAGCCGAAGTGGGCTGCATTCTGAAAACCATCCCAGTCATTGGCAGGAATGGGGAAGTCCTTCCGGGGGAAGTGGAAATCAGAAACACCTGGAAGGACATGCGCCTCATGGCGGTGGACGCCATCCAGTGGACAGGTAAGAAAGGAAGATTCATGACCGACGCCGGAAGAGGGCTCACCATCCAGGGCGCCGAAGAGGAAACAGGAGTTACCTGGCTAAGGGCGGGAAAGAGACAGCCCATACTGGCAGACCTGGATGCGGTGGTGCCATCCGGAAAGGATGAGCTCATCTGCCGTATCTGCTTCCAGGGAATACGAGGCGGAGTACGCTGCCCGCTGAAAGATGGCAACGTGTGCTATCGGCACTGCGAAAAATGCAGGTATGGACACTGGACCGGAGGATACTATGCATGCCTGCACAGATATAAAAAGGGCCCGGCGCTCTGGTAAGCGCGGGCCCAAAGGGGTGTAACCCTACAACACTATATATAGTATAGCACTAACGCACCCCGAACAAAAGAATAAAAAAGCCATGACGCTGGGCCAAAAAAATGAAGTATGCGGCGTCTTGGCGTCCTAGTTAAAGGTATTCATTTTCAGGACATTCTGCATAAATATACTGCGGAGCCATCGGAGAAAATGAAGAACCATCGAAAAGAATCGTTTGAGGGGTGCAGGGATGCGGAAACGTAGTACGAATTACAAAAAAGGACCTGCTTACGTGAAAAAGATAATGATAGCAGGACCTACCATCACGATTGATAAATACATATCAGGGAGGATAGGGACAAAGGACCAGCACAGAGTGAGAATCCATTCCACAGAAGAAAAGGTCATGCGCTGGCAGAACAAGAGGGCAGAGAGAAAAGTATATGGTCTGCTGGAGGAGAACTTCAATCCCGATGACCTGTGGTGTACCTTCACCTATCCGGCCAAGACAAGAAAGTCAGCAGAGGAGGTGAGGAAGGACGTGGACCGTTTCATGCGTAGAGTGAAGCGAATCTACAGGAAGCATGAAAAAGAAGTGAAAAGTATCAAGACAGGATCCATCGGGGCCAAAGGTGGGATTCATCTGCACATGGTTCTGAACAAGGACTTCGACGGAGCGGAGGCAGCCATAGAGAAAGCATGGCAGGACACCGTGGGCACCGCAGCCTGCCCGTTTCCCCGGGTGAACATCCGTCACCTGGACCGCTCCCACAACTGGAGCCAGCTTGCCGCCTACATCGTGAAGAACGGAGTGGAAGGCAGGGAGAAGGGAGAACCCATCTTCAAGCACCGGTACTCCACCAGCCGTAACCTGAGAAAACCAAAGGAGAAAGTGGAAATCATCTATGCCGGATGGTGGTCCGAAAACCCGAAGCCACTCAAAGGCTATGAAATCATCAAAGACAGCCAGCGGGACACCTTCGGAAAAGAAGGCTACCCATACCAGACATACACCATGATCCGGACGGACATAAGAAGAAACTATCCGCTTCGGATTTAGAAAAAAGGAGGCAAAAAAATGAACATCGAAAGGGAAGAATCACAAATCAAAGTGCAGGACGCGGCGGAAAGAGAAAAGAATATTTCCAATGCCAGACTGGCCGCCATCGCCCTCATGTACATCTATGGCCATGGAAGCGAAATGCTGGGAGGCCGTACGCTGAAGCCGACGAAATCAAGGAGGACCAATCTGGCAAATCTGATGGAAGTTTTATCATGGCAGGAGGAAAAATGAAATGAATTGTTCAGAAAGGAGGAAGTATGGGAAGACGAAGGAGACGCTACGCTATGGACCTGTGCTGCGGAGGTAAGCTTTTCTACTACGATAAAGACTGCCCTGCTGTCCTTTATCAGGACAATAGGCAGGGAATATTTGAGTATCCGGAAGGACGTTTTCTTGAGGTAGCGCCATCGCTACTTGGAGACTTCACGGACATGAAAAACATTCCAAGCGGAAGCAAATATACAGGATTCTCACTGGTAGTATTCGACCCGCCGCACCTTCTACGGGCCGGGGAAAACTCATTTCTACGGACGAAGTACGGAGTTCTGCTAAAAGACTGGAAAGAATCAATCCGGAAAGGATTTAAAAACGGATTTCGCATTTTGAGAAACAACGGAGTGCTCTTGTTCAATTGGTCGGATGTTCAGATTCCATATAAGGATGTCATAGAACTGTCACCTTACAGACCGCTTCTGGGCGATAAGCTGGGGAGCACGCGTTGGGCAGTATTTTTGAAAGCAGCTTGTTTGCAGAAAGAGGAAAAATGAAATGAATGCAGTACAGCTTTTAGGAAACCTGGAGAGAGATCCCATCATTCGTGCTACAAGAACGGGAAGGACGGTAGCGTATTTCTCCATTGCGGTGAGCCGCATCTACACCACGCCACAGGGAGAGCAGAGAGAGCTCACAGACTGGATAAACATCGTGGCATGGGGAACGCTGGCGGAAGCCGTGAGGAGTGAGCTCAAGAAAGGAAGCCGCGTCTTCGTGGCAGGCCGTATTTCAACCCGTTCCTATGATGCCCAGGATGGTACAAAGCGGTATGTCACCGAAGTGGTGGCAGAAACCATCTGCAGACAGCTGCAGGCTCCTTCCAACAATGGGCAGTCCTATGGCAATGGACAGTACTCCGGCGGACAGCAGGGAGGAAACCACGGAGACTTCGAACAGTTTGGAGAAGCCAGACCGGAGAAGCCGCCAATGGAGCAGGAAAACCTTCCATTAGGACAAGGAAATGTTCCCTTTCCGGCGGGCAATCAAGGCGAAGACATTCCCTTCTGATGGTGAGCCATGGAAAGCAAACAGGGAAGACGCATAAAAGAAGCCATGAAGCAGAATCGCTCCCGCGGGATGCGCAAGGTGGATGCTGCCGGGAAGGAAAAGTACGCCAGTGAATTTGAGGACAGGAAGCCGGGCACGGAAGAACTCATGCTTTCCGGCTGCGTGCCTCCGGAATTGAGAGACAAGCTGAGGTAAGAAATGACAAGAGAAGAGTGGAGAAATCTGCGTAAAGAAAGAGGAATGACGCTTTATACCAGAAAGCAGAAAAGCTCAGGCTGGTTGGAATGGGAATTGGACAGAGTGTTCAAGAATGCTGCCATCCTACGGAGGGAAAAGAAGGAATACGGGTGTGAGCCTGGATTCTTGCCTTGCGAAACCAGCTTTTGCCCATGTGAAATGGTTTTTACGAAGGAACAGGCAGGAAATATGAGGAGCAGAAAGGAAAAGCGGTAAAAGAGATTGCGAGGGAAAGCAAATGAATAGGCAGGAAAGGCGGAGACTGGGAATCAAAAAGAAAGATCCCATGGTATCCATAAAGCAGTCTGACATTGACCGAATGAAAGAAGAAGCCACAGAGAAAGGGTGTAAAATGGCATTCAACCTCATGCTGGCGGTGCCGGCCATGGTTATCTATGACCATTATGGTGAGCTTATGAAGAAGAATGGCAGGGTGGAAAGATTCATCGACTTGTGTATGGACACCTACAAATGCTACGAAGAAGGTTATGTCCGGATTGATGAGATGGAAAAAATCCTGAAGAACGAGGCCGGAGTGGAAATAAAGGGATGGTATTGAAGGGAGGAAATAACATGAGAAAATTTGAAGTCGTGAAGGATTGTCCATTTTCAGTGAGACTTCCGGAAAGGAGCACGGATGGCTCAGCGGGATATGATTTCTTTGCACCCTATCCATTTGCTATCGGGCCAGGGCAGACAGTATTTGTTAAGACGTGGGTAAAGGCAAAGATGCCAAAAGATAATGTGCTTCTTCTCTTCGAGCGGTCATCCTGGGGATTCAAGAAGCATGTATCCATTCCAAACGCCGTGGGAGTGATTGATTCCGACTACTACGGAAACGTTGATAACGATGGGAACATTGCCTTCGCCTTCACAAACAATGGCAGTGAACCGCTTGAGGTAAAAGAAGGCGACAAGATAGGACAGGGTATTTTTCTTTCCTACTTTCTGACCGATGATGATATTTCCGGCGGAAAGAGGGAAGGCGGAATGGGAAGCACAGGTGATTAATGATGGTAAAAAGACCAGCAAAGAAACATATTCCATGCAGCCCGATTGACGCCATGCAGTCAGTCTCGGTGCCATGTGATGAAAGATTCAGCGAAATGATGGTATCTGCCGTAAGGTATGCACTGGGCAGAAGAACTTACATCGTATGGGACACAGTGAATTACATCAAACACGTATTGCCCTATCTGCAGAGAAATGACGTCCATACTATCTACACCGACATCGCTGAAGCAGAGAGCGAAAAGCGTTTAGGCGACGAGTGTGATGTGAAAGACTGGCTGGCTCTTAAGAAGTACATTGAGGATTATGTAAGCGGAGGAATAGCGAATAATGAATAAAATGACGGGCTTAAAATGGAATATCGCTCCGGAGCTGCTGGAGCTTGCAAAAGAAAATCCTACGCTTCCTATTTTTGCCGAAGTGTATTATGAAGTCGTGGCATTAGATGTAGGATACATGGACTGGATAGGTGAAATCACAAATGCCAGGGTAGATTCCATCTGGAATGGAGCACGTCGCTGCTCGACTCTTTCAGAAGTGGAGGACGACAGCGAATCCTTCGTAGGAGACGAGGCACCGGAAGAGCTTCTGGAGAAATGGGAGGACATGGACAATGCGGACTATGACAAGGCGGTTGATGAATGGATAAAGTCACTGCCATGGATGAAGTGCATCATCGTCCATGTGGGTTTACCTGATGACTTGCCGGACGCAGCCGGGCAGGCTGATGATTAGGAGGTAATTTTATGGAAGTCACCGATGAGCTGATAATCATAGCCGTATCCTTTGCCTGCGGCGCCGCATCAGCATGGATGTGCCTGGAAAACCGGATTAACGAAATCAATGCGGAAAATGATTTCATTCTCCGGCGGAAAGATCACATCAAAGACTGCTGGGCAGATGTGGGGACCTTTATCCACGGGCTACGTGAGGTAACGGAGGGCACTGGTACAGTGGTGGGCGGCTACTTCGACCGCGCTGATATGGATGCACTTAAGGAGAAAATCAAGGAAATAGAAATCCTGATGGCAGATGAATGGAGGCTGAGGTAGGCCATGATTACAAGGCTGTACAAAGGGAACCGGAAAAGGGAAGTCATCACATCCAAAGGCGTGGGCCCATACAGCAGCACATTGAAAGTCGTGTACTGGCTTGAATCCGATAAGAAAGGCATCATGGATACCAAATGGCATGACCAGGTCATAGAGCACATATGGGCAGAGGCCAGGGCAAGGCACCGTGAACTGATGAAGCAGTTTATGGAGGATGGATGGCAGGAACAGAATGGACTTACCATGGAAGAAGTACTTGCCGCAATCCAGGCAGCCAAAGCAGAAGATGCGCCGACCATCCGAAGAACAGAAAAGCAGCTGGACGCACTTCGGGCTAAAGGAGGCAGGACAGCGCAGGCCAGGGCAAGAGCAAGGAAGGCGGTGCAGTAATGGGAGCAGTGTGGTTCATCTTCGGAGTATTCGTAGGCGTGACTGGGGCCACATTCACTTTGAGCTTGTTTATGGTGAATGGCCGGCGCCGGTAATAACAAAGGAGGAAATGGTGAGGGGAGACATAGAGAAGCTGAAGGGATTTCTGAACTCCATCCGAAAACAGCAGGCCGATTACCTTTCCCTGCAGGAAGAGCTCCGGCGGCTGAAGTTTGAGGCACATAACCTTCGAGGCGTCCAGATGGGCGAAAAGGTACAGAGCGGCCATTGCGCCAATCTGGAGGAAATCGTGGAAAAATTGGAGGACTATCATGCCAAGGTGAATAAGGCCTATCTGGAGCTTATCGAAAAGAGAAACAGGGGAGAAGAACTCATAAGCAAGGAAGAAGATGGAGTCCGGCGGGCAGTTCTCAGGAGGCGGTACATTCAGTGCGAGCGATGGGGCGACATCGCTGAGAAGATGAATTTTGCAGAGTCGAACATCTACAAAATCCATGGTGAAGCACTGGTGGACCTGGAACCATTCCTCAGAGAATCCGATTTCAACTAAAGGCATGAGAAAAGCAGACCGCCTCACCGCAGTCTGCTTTTTAAATGGGGCGAATATAGATAAAATGTATTTACAAAGAAACAATAAAAGGCTATAATATAGAGAATACAGAAAGGAGAGCTAAGGCAATGAGTAATAATTCAAGACAAACGATGGGGCAATGGTTTCTTATCATTCTGTTGGCATGCAATCTGGCGGCGCTGAGGACTGTGGATTTCCATAATCTACATGCCCTTGACTGCCTGCTGCTGATTACGATGGTCGTCCTGGCGGCGGTGAATTTCTACGGATGGGTGGTGAAGAAACGTGAGAGGCGGTAAAAGGGAAGGCGCCGGAAGACCGGTGGGCAGCGTTTCTGCGAAGGGCGTACGGAAGCAGAGACAGCTTCGGGCCTTTGACGATGAATGGGAAATCATTCGCGAGTTTTCACAAATCGTCAAAAAGAATCCGGAACGGGCCAAAAGGATGATGAAAACAGAGTGACTGAAAGAGTATAGTAAAATAGAGTAAATGATAGGGTATAATGATAGTGTGAGATTGAAGGAAAAGTTCATCGCACACGGTTGTCACCTCCTAATCATTCAGGGTTTTTACGTAAGAGCACGAGCTGATGTCGATAGGCTCGTGCTTTTGCGTTGGTTGATTGGAAGTGAAATACAGGACGGATAGCATCCGTCCTTTTTGATTGTATGCGAGAAAATGAGCGGGTCCTTTTGTCAACTTTTACGGCCTGCGGTCCCGCGACCCCAAAAAAATTCTAGGTACGGGGGTTTTTCGAGGCTTGCTTTACAAAATCATGGAATGGGGTGTGATTATTTTTGAATGCTACAGAAGTAAAAAATAAAATAACATCATCTCATGCAAAAAAAGCAAGTATCGGAATGAAAATAACCAAAGGCATCAATTCTGTCACTACTACGCAGACCGAAATGGGCCGTGCGCTTAAAATCACACGGCAGAGGGTGAGCCAGCTTGTACAGGAAGGCATTCTTTCTTTAGATGAAAAAGGCTCTATTCTCCTTGTGGAAGGCATCAAGCAGTACTGCCGGATGAAAACAGACGGTGCTGAAAGTGGAGAAGTAGATTTCGATAAAGAGCGTGCGCTCCATGAGAAGGCAAAGCGGGAAATCGCAGAGCTGAAGCTGGATAAAATGCGAAAGAATGCCTACTCCGCACCCGTTGTGGAATACGTAATGACTGCTATGGCGGCCAATCTCCGGACACAGCTTCTTGGAATGCCGAGCAAGCTGGCGCCTTTTCTGGAAGGGAAGTCCAAGGAAGAAATCTACAGTCTTATCACGAAGGAAATAGAAGAGAAGCTGTCCGAATTATCGGAGTATTCTCCCGACCTATTCAATGAAGAAATTGAGCAGGAAGAGGAGGATGACGATGAAATCGGCTAAAGAATTATGGGAATACGTTTCCCGCCATGATTTGAAGCCCCTGCCGAAAACTCTTGTTTCCGTGTGGGCTGATACATATCGTATGCTTTCCAACACATCGGCGGAGCCTGGCAGATGGAAAACATCCAGGGCGCCTTACCAGAAGGACATCATGGATGCCTTTACGCAGCCAGGTATCCATCGGGTAGTTGTCAAGTCATGTGCACAGATCGGGAAGTCGGATATCATGAACAATGTGATAGGCCGCTTTGCCCATCTGGATCCATGCACCATCATGATGATTCAACCTACGATCGAAATGGCGCAGGATTTCTCAAAAACACGTATTGCGCCGATGATTCGCGACACCAGGGCATTGCGGGACCTGTTTCTTGATGTAAAGACCCGAGACAGCAACAATACCATCCTGAACAAGATTTTTCCTGGGGGACGTCTGGTTATGGCCGGCGCCAATTCTCCGGCGGGCCTGGCTTCCCGCCCTGTAAGAATTCTTTTGTGCGATGAAGTGGATAGATTTCCTGCTTCTGCCGGTACAGAAGGCGACCCGATAGACCTAGCTGCCAAGCGTATGACCACCTACTGGAACCGCGTTATGGGGATGTTCTCTACGCCAACCAATGAAGGGGCAAGCCGCATTGATGTGGAATACGAAGCAGGAACGCAGGAAGAATGGTGCCATCGGTGCCCAAACTGCGGAGAATATTCGAAGCTGAAGTACACGGATATGGATGTGGATGCGAAGCAGGTCAAGGGCACTCTGGGAAGGAAGACATATCTTGTAAAATCCGTGAAATGGCGCTGCCCGCACTGCGGATTCAAGTTCACAGAAAGGCAGATGAAGCAGGCTCCTCAAAAATATGTTTCTACCAATCCGGAAGCACTGGAAAACGGCTGCCGTTCCTTTTTTATTAACGCATTCTCTTCCCCATGGATTTCATGGAAGGAAGTCATGAGGGAATGGCTGGAAGCGAAAGGAGATCCGGAACGGGAGAAGGTTATCAAGAACACAAGGTTTGGAGAATCCTATGCTATGCCGAAAGCCTTCGAGGACGAAGATATCTTCATGAGAAGGCGTGAACGGTACGGAGCAGAACTTCCTGATGGTGTACTTCTGTTGACGGCTTCTGTAGATACACAAGATAACCGGCTTGAATATGAAGTCTGCGGCTGGGGCGTAGGAGAGGAATCCTGGGGAATCAGAAAGGGAATCATTCTTGGCTCCCCGGGTGCGGAAGAAACATGGGAGCAGCTTGATATGGTGCTTGACCATGCCTATTCCTTCAAAGACGGGAGGAAACTGAAAGTCGTAAGGACCTTCATCGACTCCGGAGGCCATTTTTCTTCCTCCGTGTACGCATATTGCCGGAAAAACTTTGCTAAAGAGAGGTTTGCAATCAAAGGCTATGGCGGCATCCCGGGCATGCCGTTGTATGGGAATAAACTGGGGCGTGCTGAGGATTCGACACTGCCATTGGTCCGTCTGGGAGTCGATGATGGCAAGGAAATGGTGATGGCGAGGCTGTCAATTACCACACCTGGGCCGAAATACTTCCATTTTCCTTTGGATGAAGCGGGAATCGCAGAAAACAGGGGTTATGACAGCCTGTATTTCAAGGGAATTATCTCTGAACACAAGAAAAAAGTAAGGAAGAACGGAATTATTCGTGAAGTCTGGGAACCAACCCAGGGCGTGAGAAATGAACCGCTTGATCTTCGTGTATACAACCTGGCATGCATTCAATCCATTCCTAAAGGGTGGGAAGAAAAAAGTGCCATGGCACTGGAAAAAACGACTGGAAATTCTGTCAACACAACGACTACGGTCATTGTAAAAAAGAAAAAGAACCTGCATACACGGCGGCAGGTGGATATATGGTGAGGGAATATGAGCAAACTGCAGAATGAAAGGCTGAAAAAGTACATAGAAGCGGAAGAGGCTATTCTTGCCGGGCAGTCCTACACCATAGGAAACCGGACGCTTACAAGAGCAAACCTTGCCACGGTGGAAAAGGTCATCCAGGACCTGATTGATGGCGGCGCGGTGCTCGAGGATGATGATTCAGCGCGGAATGCATCTACGAAACGGGTAGTGCTTTTAGACTGAAAGGAGAGGATTGAATGAGAAGGCGAAAGGGACGCATCAGGAACTGGATTCGTTCTCCAACCGGGGAAACAGGTATCCAAGTAAAGAATACGGGCTATTCAGAAGGCGGCGGTGGGAGAACAAGCAACATTTTGAAGGCATGGAACCCGGTCCGTTCATCGGCGAAGGCGGATATTGACACCAGCCTTTCTGTGCTTCGAGGCCGAAGCGCAGACCAGTCAATCAACAGCGCCGTAGGGGCTGCCGCCATCAACACGTCAGCCTTACATGCCATCGGCGATGGGCTCAAATTATCTCCCAGGATATTCTTCAAGGACCTTGGACTAACAGCGGAAAAGGCGAAAGAGTGGGAAAGCAATACTGCCAGGGAGTTCAACCTGTGGGCTTCTTCTTCGCAATGCGACCTTTACCGGCGAAACAGTTTCTATGATCTGCAGCACATCGCCTACACGGCCTATTTGACTGACGGTGACGCTTTTGCTCTTTTCCGGCGGAAAGTGCCTGATTTAAATATGCCCTATTCCATACGGATTCAGCTTATTGAAGCAAACCGTGTATCCAATCCTTTAGGCCAGGGGTACATGGGGACACTTGGACCATGGGCAGTGGAAATGCGCGGGCCAAACGGGAACCGCATTATCAATGGCGTGGAAATCGCTGATGACGGAGAAATCAAGGCATTTTGGATAAGCAATAAGGTGCCTTATGACCCGACGGATTTACAGCCAACCACATGGACGAGGGTGGAAGCATTCGGGGTAAGAACCGGAAAGCCGAACATACTTCAAATCTGCCATGATACGCGGGCAGAGCAGTATAGAGGAGTTCCCTATCTGGCGCCGGTGCTGGAGACGCTGAAACAGGTATCCAGATACACAAGGGCGGAACTTACTTCCGCCATTATCAAAAGTTTCTTTGCCCTGTTCTTCACCAGCACGAACACCGGAGCAGACCTGAACGCCATCCTGGGACCGCAGGAACCGGGACAGCCGGTAGTTGATGTCAATGAATACGGCCTGGCAGCCGGAACGCTGAATGCCCTTCCAAGGGGTGTGGATGTCAAATCGGTTGATGCTTCGAACAGTCAGAGCACATTCGAGCCCTTCGTGACACAGCTGATAAAGCAGATTGCGGCTGCTATCGGACAGCCCTATGAGGTGCTGCTGAAATCGTTTAACTCCTCCTATTCTGCATCCAGGGCAGCGCTCCTGCAGGCATGGGAAGAGTACAAGCTCCGGAGAAAATGGTTTGCTAATGATTTTTGTCAGCCGATATATGAAAACTGGCTGGCGGAAGCGGTGGCTATTGGAAGGGTACAGGCTCCAGGATTCTTCGAAAATGCCCGCCTCCGGCAGGCATGGTGCGGAGCTGACTGGTTCGGACCGACAATGAGCATCCTGGACCCGGTCAAAGACGTGAACGGCAGTGCGCTGCGTGTAGCCTACGGGCTCTCTACCAGGACAAAGGAAGCGGCGGAAATGACCGGAACCAATTACGAAGAAAATATCGAAACCATCGCTTATGAAAAACAGCGCGAAAAAGCGCTGGGGCTTTCATTTGAAAGTCCCATGGTGCTGGCTGATAAAGGAGATGACAAGGAAAAATGAAGAAGAAATTCTGGGAATTCAGGAATGAAGCTGACGGGCCGGTAGAGCTTCTGATTTACGGCCAGCTTGTAAGCGGAGAGTCCTGGTTTGATACAGACGTAGCTCCGAAGGAATTCGCCGATGACCTGAAAGAATGTGCAGGGAAAGATATCCTGCTTAGAATCAACAGTCCGGGCGGAGATGTATTTGCGGCTCAGGCCATCTATAACCTCCTCAAAGCCTATAAAGGGAAGGTGACTGCCCATATTGACGGAATCTGCGCCAGTGCGGCTACACTGGTTGCCTGCGCTGCAGACTCCGTGGTGATGCCGAAGAATGCTATTTTCATGATTCACAATCCGCAGACAATGGTTATTTCCTACATGGATGAAAAAGGGCTGACTAAACTGGCAGGGATCATGGACAAGATCAAGGACACCATCGTAGGTGTATATGCCTCCAGATGTGGCTCCAAATCTTCCGTGCAGGATATTTCCGACATGATGGATGAGGAAACGTGGATGAGCGCCGAAGACGCCATGGGCAAGGGGTTTGCGGATGAAATTGATAAGGACTACGACGTCCATATGAAAATGGAGAATGGTTCGATTTGCATGAATGCAGTTTCCATGCCTCTCAGCGAAAAAGGGAAACTGAAGATGCAGTGTATTACAGAAGCAAAGGAGAATAAAAAGGAAATGACCAATGGAGAGCTTATTTCCAAAATCCAGGAACTTCTCGGTATCGGCGTACAGTCAAAAGCCACCGAACCTGCAGAAGATCCAAAAGTCGTGGCAGAACGCCAGCGTGTGAAAGCACTGGACGAAATGAAGGCGAAGTGCACCAATAAATTTGCCATTGCTTTCATTGATAAGTGCAAGGAAACCGGTAAGACCGCTGAGGAAGCAAAGCCTTTCGTTGAAACGTTGTCTGCCATCAAAGATGAACCGAGTGAAGGTGCCCGCATCCAGGCTATTGGCAAACTGATTCGGGATAACATGGATTCCGGAGCAGAGGGAGTGAGTGCTGCGCCGGCGTCTTCCGGTATGGAAGATGCAGCTAAAAAGAAACAGGCGGACATTACAGATGTAGTGAACCGAATTAACAGAATCAGGGGGATTAAATAATGGCTATCAGAGAAGAAGTAGACATGGAAATGAATGGTCTTTTGGCCGGCCCGGAAGTCGTTCATCTCACTAAAAACGTAAAGATTACCGCAGGAACTGCAATGATGAAAGGTACACTGCTGACTACTACCGATGGCACTGCTGCCGCAACTATCAAAGCAGGGGTGGCGGACTGCATCCTTGCGCAGGATGTTGATGCTAAGGCCACCGAGGCCATTGTATATATTTCCGGCAGATTCAACCGTGAAATGCTCATTGCTGCATCCGGCGATACTGTGGAAGCCCACAAAGAAGAGCTCCGTGGCAAGAACATTTACATGACCGCATTGAAATAAGGAGGACCATCACAATGTCTATTGATTACAGAGATACTATCAGTCTTATCGAAGCAGTGGAACGGGCGACTCCGTCTGCATCCTTTCTGCTTGATACATTTTTCCCGCGCATTCCTGCCGTTGCGCCTACCGCCAAGGTCGAAGTGCAGTATCGCAAAGCGGCACGCCGACTGGCTCCGTTTGTAGTGCGTGGTACCAAAGGCGTGAACATGAAGCGGGATCCTGTAGAATCCGCAGTATACAAGCCGCCCATGATGGCTCCGCGCCGTGTACTTGACCCGGACGTGATTGCTGAACGCGGATTCGGCGAAGGCGTATATTCCACCAAGACTCCGGCGGAAAGAGCTGCCGATATGCAGGCAGAAGACCTGGTGGACCTGCAGAATGAAATCATTAACCGCAAGAACAAGATGGCTGCGGACATCCTGACCACCGGTAAATGCGATATCGTAGGCTATGCTGATGATGGAAAGAAAGAACTGATTGACTCCGTTGATTATGGATTCGACCAGATCCTTACTCCATCCACCACCTGGGACACAGCAGGCGCATCTATTTACAGCGATATCAAGGGCATGTCTGAAATCATCCAGCAGAATGCAGGCCAGATTCCGACTGCCATGGTCATCGGCAAGAATGTATTTAACTATATGCTGGGCAACGATGAAATTATGAAGTGGATGGCCGTACCCTCCCGCGACAATCTTGGCATTTTCTCCTTTGCTCCGCGCATCATCTCTCCACAGGTAACCCGCGTGGGTCTCATTCAGGCACTGAATCTGGAAGTATACACCTACGGAGAAACCTATATGGATGATGATGGCAAACAGAAGCCGTTCATTGGGGATAACGATGCAGTCATTGCTATTACCGGAAGAGGACGCCAGCTCCATGGAGCAGTGACCCTGGTAAATGAAGCGGAAAACGGATACGACACCTTCGTCTCTCCCTATGTTCCATACTACATCGGCAGCAAGGACGACCAGACTGTGGCGCTGGCTATGTATTCCCGCTGCATCCTGGCTCCGGAATGCGTAAACGACTGGGCTGTTATTAAGACCAAAGGCTGATAGGAGGCAGTGATGATTGTAAAAATTATCAGAAACTGCCTTTCAGTCCATGGGAAAATCCATCGGGGAGGAGAAGATGTTGAGGTGGACGACAAGAGTGGCGCCCGCCTCATCCAAAATCCAGACTTTGTGGAAGTCCAGACTTCCGGGGCTAAATCTCCGGTAAAGAGAAAGGCAAAGGGGAAAGAACCTGAAGATACGGACCTTCCGGCGCCTGATATTGAAGGCGCCGTAGTCAAATGAATACCTTCAAAAGCCAGGTGGAAAAGGACAATGGAAGTGTATTTCTGAATCCGGATGAATTTGGTGCGACACATACCATTAATGGGAAAGAAGTCCAATCCGTGGTGCAGAATGTGCTTACATCGGCAGAAGCCACCACCGGCGGAAGTGTGAAGGAAATTTATCCTGGCGTGTATGGAAGCCATGTCATGGTGAACTGCATGAAAAAGGATGTGGAGGAGGTACCGGTCTACGGTATGGTAATCGACCTGGATGACCATGAATACATGGTGGAGCAGGTAAATGATGATATGGGAATGCTGACTATTCTTCTGGTGGCGAATGACAGATGATTGATATTAAGTTTGATGAAAGCAATGTGAAAATGGCGGCGGCACTTCTCCGCGTCGCACCAAAGGAAGTGCGGGGAGCCGCTTCAGCCGCCATCAACAGGACGCTGACGCGAATCAAGTCCAGGTCATCTGTGAGGGTGCGTGAGAGATATCTGGCCAAAGCGGCAGGAATCAAAAGCAGTTTCTCTACCAGAAAGGCTTCCACCGGCAATCTGGCGGGAGCCGCTGTTTCCAAGGGGGCTCCAATGCCGCTTGCCTCTTTCCGAATGGTCAACGCAAGGCGTGGTCCTGTGAAAGCCAAGGTGCTGAAGACCGGTGGACTGAAACCTATAAAAGGGGCATTCTTCAAAAGTTTCTCCAAAGGATACGAAGGACCCATGATGAGAACGGCTAAATCCAGATATCCGCTGAAGACTCCATATGGGCCGTCTGTACCGAGCATGATTGGAAATAATCAGGTGGTAGAACAGATTGGTGAAGATGCGGAGAACTTTTACAACAAGCGCTTCGCTCATGAAGTGGACCACCGAATGGCAAAGCTCCTGGGAGGATAATGATGACCATCGTAGTAGTTGTAGAAAAACTGGCCGAGCTTATCCGTGAAGCGGTCAATGAATATGATACGGAACAGAAAGCAGGCAGGATGCCTATTACTGTTTATGCCGGATTCCCCCATGTCCCCGATACATCAGAGGAAAAAGCGTCATTCATCTATTGTAAGGTAGCGTCCTTCAAGGATGAAATCAACGGCTCCTTCGGAACGGCAGAAGTAGATATTGGATTTTCAATCTGTGACAGGGATAAAAAGGACGGATGGCGGCAGCTGTACAATCTCATGGAGCATGTGCGGCAGTGCCTTCTGAAAAATCCATATATCGGAGGAGGTACCAATCATCTGGAACTCCCATTGAAAGGTGAAATCTACGATGAGCAGCCTTATCCACAGTGGCAGGGTATGATCCATGCCACCTATACCATCGACCAGCCGGAACAAGAGCTGGATTTTTCCGGAATGCAGGAGGTAAGAACGGATGAATGATAGAAAAATCTATATCGGCCCGTCTCTTTCCGGGAGCAGGCTGAAGCATGCGCAGATTTTCATTGGACCGCTGCCTCCGGACATTGCGTCCATCGTCAAAGAGCATGCATGGTTCAGAAATCTTTTCGTCGATGTAGACGATTATCGAGAAAAAGCGGAAGAGCTCAGGAAGAAGGAAACTCCGCTTGCGTTGTTTTATAGAAAAGCCAAGGAGGTTTAAAAATGGCATACAGACATGGCGTATATACGTCTGAACTGCCCACAAGCATTGTTCCTGCAGTAAATACTACGGCAGGTCTGCCTGTGATTTTTGGTACGGCGCCTCTTCATCTGGCAGAGAGCCCGGCGGATGCAAACCGTCCTATGCTCTGCTACAGCTATGATGAAGCGGTCAAAGCATTTGGATACAGCAAAGACTGGGAAAAATATACACTCTGCGAAGCAGTATACAGTCAGTTTGCCCTGTACGGATATGGACCGGTAGTACTGGTGAACGTGCTGGACCCTTCCAAACAAAAGGAATCCAAAGAAAATCAGTCTATTACCCTCACCGGCGGCAAGGCTGTCATTACAGAACCGGGCATGCTGGGCACATTAAAGGTCAGAGCCCTTGAAGCAGGAGAACCGCTGAAGCGGGATGTGGATTATACCGCTGAATATGACGATGACGAAGAGCTTGTCATTACTGCTTTGGAAGGCGGCGCATTGGAGGAAAAGGATTCCGTATTCGTCTCCTATGATGCACTGAAGCCTGACCAGGTAACGAAGGATGATATCATCGGCGGCATTGATACTTCTACCGGGAAGAGCAAGGGCCTTGAGACCATTGACCAGGTATTCCCGCTCTTCGGACTGGTACCGGGGCTTATCCTGGCACCGGGATGGTCTCATATTCCGGAAGTCGCCGCTATTATGAAGGCAAAGGCTTCTAATATTAACGAACATTTCAAGGCCATGGTTATTGCGGATGTTCCGGCAGACGAAGTGACGAAGTATACCGATGTGTCAGCCTGGAAAAACAAAAATGGCTATACCGGAGAAAACGAAATCGTCTGCTGGCCTATGGTAAAGATGGGCGACAAGGTATATCACATGTCTACCCATGTACTGGGAGTCATTGCTTCTGTGGATGCGGCCAATGAGGATATCCCTTATGAATCTCCATCCAACAAATCCATGAGTATCAATGGCCTTTGTCTGAAAGATGGCAGCGAAGTCATCATGGGACCGGAGCAGGCTAACTATCTGAACGGCCAGGGGATCGTAACCGCCCTCAATTTCATCGGCGGCTGGAAGTGCTGGGGCAACCGGACCGGATGCTATCCTTCCAATACAGATGCAAAGGATGCCTTCATTTCCATCAAGCGTATGTTTTACTGGCATGCGCAGACATTTATCCAGACTTACTGGGTAAAAGTGGATAAGCCGATTACCAAACGCCTCATCCAGACCGTCATTGATTCTGAAAACATCCGGCTCAATGGTCTGGTGGCCCAGGGCATGCTGCTGGGGGCAAGGGTGGAATTCCTTGAATCTGAGAATCCGACAACGAATCTGCTGGATGGTAAAATCAAATTCCATACCTACTTCACGCCGCCTGCACCTGCAAGGGAAATCGACAACGTAATCGAATATGATACCAGTTATTTTAGCAGCCTGTTTGGCTGAGAGAGGAGGCCAATGAATGGTACCGGAAAAACTGATTAACTTTCGCGTTTACCAGGACGGGGACGACCTTCTTGGTATTTCTGATGTAACCCTTCCGAAATTGGATTCCATTACGGAAACCGTCAAAGGGGCGGGGGTGGCTGGAGAAATTGACGACCCCACCATCGGCCATTTCGGAAGCATGGAACTGGAACTGAACTGGCGCTCGCTGGTAAAGTCCAATATTGTTCTGGCAAAACCTACCGGAGTCCATCTGGACCTCAGAGGGGCCTGCCAGGGACATGACAGCGCTAAAAATGTCCTGAAGACGATGCCTGTCAAAATCGTGGTAGAAGGAACGCCAAAGAGCACCGACCTTGGCAAACTCGATATGGGCGCGACGACAGATACAAAGAATACCATCGAAGTGACCTACATCAAAATCACCGTAGATGGCGAAACCGTACTGGAAATTGATAAATTCAATTACATCTGCGTTATTGGTGGCGTTGACTATATGGCCGACATCCGTGATGCCCTTGGCCTGTAAAGAAAGGGAGACTTAAATGGGTAAGGTAATCAAACTGAAAAAGCCGGTTACCATCAAAGGTAAACCGGTTACAGAAGTGAATCTTGATTTCGAGAAACTCACAGGAAACGACATGATTCAGGCGGAAAAAGAAGCCAGAGCCATGGGTGTAGGTGAGGCTTCCGTACTTGCGTCTATGAAGTACCAGGCAATCATTGCAGCCAAAGCTATCGGCTGCCCTGTGGATGACCTCTTTGAACTGGGAGCCGCTGACTTCAAAAACATTGCTAAAGAGGCTACAAATTTTTTATTGGGGTAGTGGATGAACGGGGAGACTGCCGGATAATAAAAAAACTGGCTGTGAAGATGGCTATGGCCACCTTTACGCCAGTTAGCTATTATCTGTCCTGCACACTCGCAGAAATGGGAGAATATGCTGAAATCATCAGCAAGTCCATCCATGATGATCCAAGAATTCAATGAGTTTTTTGGTAAATGGAGACAGCAGCAGGAATGTACCGATAAAAAATACAATTCCCAAAATGGCCTCCAGGGTAAGACCTATTGGATTGGTATATGAACTTGGGACGCCAATAAGAAAAAGAATGAATGCAATAACCATACCAACTACCATACCCACTATGCCTGCGGCCATAGAGACGGCGATGATAGTACAGAATATCATGCTTTTTATAAACATAGTTATCACCCACCTTGATTATAGCAAAGAAAGAAGGGCAAATCCATGCCAAAAGGAATGAAGACGTTCAGCTTTACCATCAATGCTAACTTGGGGAACGGATTCACTACGGCTTTTGACTCTGCATCGGGGAAAATATCCGGACTGGCTTCTCAAATGAAGGGTCTGGGGAATATCGGAAAAGAGATCCCGGGGAATCTGGGAAAACGTCTTGCGGCGGTTGGAACCACCGGATTCAGTGCAATGGCATTGGGATTTGGGAAATCTATTGCCAGCAGCCTGTCGGAAGCCAGCAAAGAGGCTGTACAATTTGAAAGCAGCATGGCCGATGTTCGTAAAGTAGTGGATTTTGATTCGGAAGACCAGTTCAAGGAGATGGGGCAGGATATTATTGAAATGTCCAAAAACATCCCAATGACTGCAGATAATCTGGCCCAAATCGTGGCTGCCGGAGGCCAGTCCGGTATTGTCAGGGAAGACCTGGCAGGCTTTGCTGAATCAGCCGCCAAGATGGGCGTAGCCTTTGATATTTCTGCTGACCAGGCAGGCGACATGATGGCCAAGTGGCGTACAGCTTTCAAAATGAGCCAGAATGACGTGGTAGGACTGGCAGATAAAATAAACTACCTTGGCAATACGACGGCTGCCAGTGCTCCCCTGATTTCTGACGTAGTAACAAGAATCGGACCGCTGGGCGAAATCGGAGGCGTGGCTTCCGGAGAAATTGCCGCCCTGGGCGCATCCATGGTAGGGTCTGGCATAGAATCTGATGTGGCCGCAACAGGTATCAAGAATATGATTCTTTCCCTGACTGCCGGAGACAGTGCAACGAAATCACAGGCTGAAGCTTTTGCTAAATTGGGCCTGAATGCCCAGGATATGGCACAGTACATGCAGGACGATGCGAAAGGAGCTATTCTGCAGGTGCTGGATGCTATTGCTTCCCTGGACAAGGTAGACCAAGCTTCCGTCCTCTCTAACCTCTTTGGCAAAGAATCATTGGGAGCCATCGCGCCGCTGCTTTCGAACTTGGACGGACTGAAGGAAAACTTTGATAAAGTATCAGACGCTACACAGTATGCCGGAAGCATGGAGGGTGAATTTGATACCAGGTCAAGGACCACGGCCAATTCCTTAGTACTTATGAATAACCGGTTGAACGCATCAAAGATTGCTATTGGGCAGGGCCTGATACCTGTTATTACTCCGGCTATTGAACTGTTAAGCAGTGCTATAGGAGTTGTATCAAATTTCGCTCAACAAAATCAAGAAGTCGTTAAATGGATTGGTTTTGGGGCTGCGGCTATTGGGATTTTTGTAGGGGCAGTTGGGGCCATAGGCTCAGTAGTAGGCGCCTTTGAGACTGTATACCTCTTTGGACAATGGGCCAGAGCCGCAGGAGTAGCGACCAAAATCTGGGCCGGAGCGCAGTGGCTGCTGAACGCTGCCATGGGAGCAAATCCTATCGGTCTTGTTATCGCTGGGATTGCGGCTCTGATTGCGATAGGATATGTCCTTTATAGCAATTGGGAAGAAATCAGCGCCTTTGCCTCATCCATGTGGGAAGGGGCGAAGGATGCTGTAGCAGGCTTTGGCGATTACGTTGGAGAAAAAATAGGGGAAATCTGCGACTGGGCGATGGACAAGTGGCAGAGCCTGAAGGATTTTCTGGCCCATCCGATTGATACCATCGTCAGGGTTCATAGGGAATCCATGGCCGAAATGCATGGAGAAAATGTAGACTCGAATGCTTCCGGCGGCATTTACCCAAGAGGAGAATTCCTTACCACCTTTGCGGAAAACAGCCCGGAAGCGGCAATTCCGATTGACGGGAGTCGGAGGGCAGCAGGACTTTGGACAAAAACAGGACAGGCCCTGGGCCTCCTGGGGAGTGCAGAGAGAAGCATGATACCGGATAGAAATTCTCCTAGTATGAATGTGGTATTCAATCCGACTATCACCATCCAGGGGAATGCTGATGCTGCAGTTGTCCAGCAGGCAATGAGACCGACCGTCTATGAGCTGAAACGTATGCTGCAGATCCTTAGAATGGATGAAAGAAGGCATTCCTATGAGTAATACCTACATCACAGTGCAGGGAGATATGTGGGATTCCATTGCCAAGAAAGTGTATGGGAGTGAAGCAGGCATGAATAAACTGATAGAAGCCAACCATCAGTACATAGATATGGTTGTGTTTCCGGCGGGGCTTACGCTTGCCATTCCCTCCTGGGAGCCTCCGAAAACGGATATGCTCCCGCCATGGAGGCGATGATGGAACCACGGCAGATATTTCCGTCCATAACATATGACGGGAAAAATATCACGAAAGATATTGTCCCATACCTCAAATCCCTTTCTTATACAGACAATCTATCCGGACAGGCAGATGATTTATCCATCACACTGGAAGACCGGAAGGAGCTATGGACGTCTGACTGGTTCCCGGACCGCGGGGCAGTTCTCAAGGTAAAACTGGCATCTATGAATTGGGACACGCTGGCATCCGGGATGCAGGCATTGGATATAGGTCTTTTTGCTGTTGATTCTATTGACGCCAGTGCACCGCCCCATGAGGTGGAAATCAAAGCCGTATCTGTTCCGGATAACAACGAGCTGAGAGGCGTGGACAGGACAAGGTCATGGGAAAAGGCAGAACTTAAGACCATAGCCAATGATGTGGCAACAGGCGCCAACATGGAACTTTCCTATGAATCGGATGAGAACCCTACCCTGGAGAGGGTGGAACAGACTGAAGAATCTGACCTTTCCTTCCTTCTTAAACTTTGCGAAGACCATGGACTTGCACTGAAAGTCTGCAATAACCGTATCGTCATCTTTGACGAAGCGGATTATGAAAAAGAGGAACCTCATGTTACCATCATCAATCCGGGGACAGTGTTCCAGAAAAAGGAAGGTATGCACTATGTGACGGCCATTACCGGATACAGGCTCCATGCATTAACCCGGGATATCTACAAAGCCTGCCACGTGCAGTGCAATGATACGGAAAGTGGAAGCAACATAGAAGCCACGTTCACTGATCCGGACAAAAAGGAAGGACGTACACTGCAGGTAAAGGAGCAGGTGAAGTCCATTCAGGAAGCGGAGCGTTTGGCAAAGAAGAAACTTCGCGAAAAGAACCATGATGAATGGTCAATCAGTATTGACGCCATGGGAGACTTCAACCTTCTGGCCGCCATGACGGTGAATATAGTAGGATTCGGCGGCAAATTTGACGGGAAGTACATCATTACCAGTGCTAAGCATGATATGGGGAATGGGTATACCACCAGTACTGATTTACGGAGGTGCCTCAATGGATACTAGCCAGCTGAAAAATATGGTCAGGGTAGGAATTGTATCCAGTGTAAATGGCCCTGCCTGCACTGCCAGGGTGACTTTCCCGGACAAAGACAATATGGTGAGTGCAGAGCTTCCGGTGCTGCAGCTGGGTTCATACGGGACAAAAGGCTACTGCGTGCCCGAAGTAAATACAAAAGTAGTCTGCCTGTTTCTCCCGAATCCTTCCGGGAACGGGATGAATGCAGGGTTTATTATCGGCGCTTACTACAGCGGGGATAAGCCGCCTGCGAAAAGTGACGCTTCTGTCCGGTCAGTCAGATTTCCTGACGGAAGTCTCATCCAATACGACAATGGAACGATAACCATCAGCGCAGCCAAGAAAATCGTACTGAAGGCGCCGGTAATCAACATCAACTAAGGAGGAAACCATGCCGAAAGCTACAAGACTGGGAGATAACGATACGGGGCATGATGCCTGCCCGCCTACGGCTTTAGTATCAGCCAGCGGAGATGTCTTTATTAACGGGAAGGGAGCCGGACGCGTAGGAGACGCTTACGCTCCCCATGGATGTGATGTGCATCCTTCACACAGCGGAAACATTACATCCGGAAGCAGCTCGGTATATATCAATGGGAAGGCGGCAGCCCGCATCGGAGACCCGGTAAGTTGCGGAGGAAGTGCAGCGCAAGGCTCTCCGGATGTTTTCATAGGAGGATGACATGATAGTTGGATTTTTAGATGACATACCTTTCATCTCATCCCGGGCCAGAGTAAGGACCTTTGATGAGTACAGCCGCCAGGCAGAAAGCCGATGGCAGGAACACGACGTCATGGGAAGCAAACCGCTGCTTGAATTCGTGGGGCCTGGCCTGAATGAAATTTCATTCAAAATGCTCCTCAGGAGGAACCTTGGCGTGAATCCGGAAAAGGAAGCAGATAAGCTTCGCAAGCTTAGGGATAGCGGGACAGTGGTTCCTTTCATTGTTGGTAACAGTCCTGTGGGCAAAGGTTTTTGGATTGTCAAAAGCGTATCCGAACAGACAACTTTGTGGAGCCGCTTTGGTCATGCTCTTTCCACGACACTGAATGTAACACTGAAGGAATACGCGGATGAGACATTGAATATTTCCGTAGGCAGTGTATGGAGGAGCCTGTTATGAATTATTTGATAGACCCGCTGAAAACAATAGACTTTTCTCCGGATACAGAAATAGAGGAGATTCTGCAGAACGTGAGAACTATTCTGACTACGGTCAAAGGTTCTGTGCCGCTGGACCGTGATTTTGGGATAGATGGCTGCTACGTGGATAAACCGATGCCGGTGGCCAGGGCGAAACTTTCTGCAGAAATCATGAAAGCAGTACAGAAATATGAGCCCCGCGTAACAATTTCATCCATATCATTCAGCGGAAGCCAGGATGGAGTGCTGGTACCTAAAGTGGAGGTGAGAATTAATGGAACTAAGTAACCTGAATCCGATTTCCTTTGCGGACGCAGATGCGGAAACCGTCAAAACGGAAATCATCAAAAAATACGAAGAGGCATCGGGAAGGACGCTTGCCCTGGGAGACCCTATCCGGCTCTTCCTCCTGACCGTTGCCGATGTCATCATACATCAACGTGAACTCATCAATTTTACCGGCAGGATGAACCTGCTGGCTTATGCCGAAGGTGACTATCTTGACCATCTGGGAGCGCTGCTGGATGTAGGGAGGATTCAATCTCAGCCTGCATCGGTCACGCTGAAGTTCACTCTTTCCACATCGGAGAATGGGGCCACGGTTATCCCAAAGGGAACGAGGGTTACCGGCGGAGATGAAAAAATCTATTTTGCCGTGGACGAAGACACCACCATTCCTTCCGGTGAAAAGGAAGGGACGGTCAAGGCCACCTGCACGGAGAACGGTACAAAGGGGAATGGATTTTCTATTGGTACCTTAAACAAGCTGGTGGATCCTCTGCCATTTGTCGGAAGCGTATCCAATACCACTATTTCCGCAGGCGGCGGAGATATGGAAGCCGATGATTCGTATCGTGAAAGGATTCATGAAGCGCCCGAGTCATTTTCCGATGCCGGCTCCTATGGAGCTTATAAGTACTGGGCTAAAACAGCCAATGCAGATGTTTCAGATGTATATGTTTCCTCACCATCTGCCGGCGAGGTGCTGATGGTGCCTTTACTTTCCGGCGGAAAGATACCGGAACAGGAAGTTCTGGACAAGGTGATGGAGGTATGCAGCGCAGAAAAGGTCAGACCGTTGACAGACCATGTGACCGTATCTGCGCCCACCACGGTAAGCTATGATGTCTCTGCATCCTATACTATTTCCAGCGACAATAAAGCCCACGCTTCTGAAATCCAAGCCGCCGTGAAGCAGGCGGTGGATGATTACATTCTTTGGCAGCGGGAGAAGCTGGGAAGGGATATTGATCCATCAAAACTCTATGCCCTGATGGTAAAGGCAGGAGCTGAAAAAGTAACCGTCACATCTCCCGCACTTACAACAGTGGATGCGGACAAAATAGCAGTGGCCAGTACGCCGGACATTACCTTTGGAGGGGTGAGCAGTGAATGAAACTGAATGAAACGGAAATTTCAAAAATCCTTCCTTCATCCCTGCAGGCTGATGAAAATGTGGTGCATACATCTAAAGCAGTAACAGATTCTGTAAACAATGTCACCGCCGAAACGGTGAACGAGCTGATTATGAGCCGGATTGATGAGCTGACGGAACCGGTAGTGAATTCACTGGCCTGGCAGCTTCATATAGACACCTACAGTGAAGACCTGGACATTGCACAGAAGAGGAAACTGGTAAAGAATGCAATAAAGGACCATAGGTACAAAGGGACGTCCTGGGCCGTGAAATCAGTGGTCGAAGTGCTCGTGAACTATGCGAAGGTGGAAGAATGGTTTGAATACAAAGGGAGCCCTTACCATTTCCGGGTGAACGGAAGTTATGGACCTATTTTCAATGGTGATTCACTGCAGAGCCTGGTAAATGCCATCAATGAAGCAAAAAATGTGCGTTCCTGGCTTGACGGGATTTCATTCGAAAGACAGAAGACGGTGAGCAAACATCTAGCCATGCCTGTTGCTATGTATAAGGAAATTCGTATAGGTCTGCAGGACGCAGGCCCGCAGAATACGGCAATGAGTAAAGCAATTTACATGCCCGTATCTATTTTCAAGGAGGTAAAAGTAAATGGCTGATTTCAAAGCAGGAGTATTAACAAATCTGGGTAAGGCGCTTGCCGCCAAAGTAGAAGCCGGAAAATGTAAGTTGCAGTTCACCAATATGAAAGTAGGCGACGGTTCTCCATCATCAATTGAGCAGATGACCGATCTGGCAAGTCCTAAAAAGGTATTGGACCTTTCATCCGTGACTCCGTACGACAAAGGGACCTGCGATGTGGAAGCTGTAATAACCAATGCCGATCTGGATAAAGGCTTCTATCTGAAGGAAATCGGTCTCTTTGCTACAGATCCGGATGTCGGAAAAATTCTCTATTGCGTGGCCACCGCCCGCGATGCTGATTACATCCAATCAAAAGGTGGAGCTACCGTATTGAGCGTGGCAATCCATATGACAATCGCCATCAATAGCGTAGACGATGTAGTGACGGATGTTGATATAAAAGGCCTCGTGACGGCAGCAGACCTTAAGGCACATAACGAATCAGAAACTGCCCATGAGAACCTGCTGATGGTGACAAGTACGGCGGATAAGCCTGCATCTATGTCTGACAGGGGCATCTGGGTGGAAATCAAAGATGGGCTGAAATCTATCATGCACCATTGGAACAAGACCACAAATAGCTACGGCACACTGCACCCAGAAACAGAATCCGCCCAGATTACTGACTGGCACAGCGGTATCATGGCAAGCCTTGCCAGCAAGACCCTCGGGACCGTGGTAGATGCTATTACTACTGATTCCGTGCTGGGGAAGCTTATCAAGATGCTGCTGGATGCGAGCGGCGTTAAATATCTCATCGACACCAACGGATATGTTTGTTTCGGCAGTCTGTTTGGCGGGCTAATTATACAGTGGGGAAATTTTGGTTTTATTGATAGTGGAACTTTTGTTAATATGCCTCTATCCGCCAATCCGCTTCAGGTTGTAGTCGTTGATATGAACAATGATGATAATTCACTTTGTATGTCCACGCTTAATTATACTAATGGTAAGTTCGAAGTAACAGGCAAAAGAAACGATTTAACAAAAACGCAGCTTTGGGGGCACTGGATAGCTATATGCAACTAAATGTATTATTCTCCTAATGTCACCCATCTAATCTTTGGGGTAGTCGTAAATGGGTGTCCCGCAACCATGTACCCGACAAAAGATTCTACCGTTTCTCCTTGTGCCCATACAGTTGTGCTTTCCCATGGGGCGGAAGTACCCCCGTTCGCAGTGTTAACCAAAACTTGTGCAATTTGTTTTTGGTAGTTTATTGGTAATGTAACATTAAAGATTGATGTTACATATGCTTCTGCCGTACTACCAGTCGCAATTCCCCACTGTATCAAATTCCCATTGCTATTATGTTCTTCGGCTTTGCTATTTTGCCAGCTTGACTTTCAGATGCGCTCCACGCTGTTACAGTGCTTAGGTCACTATCATTTAATACGGACACATTTTCATAAACCCAATCACTAGTAGCGCAGGTGCCCAAAACTACAAATTTAATTTTACTGAAAGCGATGGGTAGTGTGATTACCTCATCTGTAGTCGCTTTTACCCACTGTATACTGGTTGTTTTCGGAAGAGAGAACTATGGAGAATATGCACGGTCCCTGACAAGATTTTATTTTATTGCAATCCAGCATTTACGCTGGTTGTGGACATTTCTGGGAATCCGTAATTCTGGAATCACCGTATTTTCATCAGCTTTGCTGGAAACAGTAGTAACAACCACAAAATCACAAAATATATAGTGAAATCGTGGTTGCCATCTGCTTTACAGTATCGTATTAGTAACATTATTTTAATAGTTCAATGCATTTCCGGAGCTGCCTAATATTTTTGTGGGTATAGACGCGCTCGGTGACATCGCCGCCCGCGTGCCCTAAGATGCGCCGCTTGGCAGTTTCGTTGGCCCCGGCATTGTCAAGCAGGGTTGTGACAGTATGCCTGCAATCGTGTGTTGTATGGCCGGCAGCGTTGATGAGCTGCATGACTGAGCGCCAGATGATGCAATAGCGACTGTAGTCATATGGATTTCCGGTTGAATCTGCAATAAGGTGCTGGCCGGAAGATTGTAGCCTGGCATTGATTAGCGGCTGAATTCTGTGATGAATAGGAATGGCCCGAATGCCTGCCTGAGTCTTTGACCTGGTAATACGAATCAGCTGCTGTCTCTGATTGATGTCAGTTTTCAACAACTGCAGCATCTCTCCTACTCTCATTCCGGTGTAAAGCAGGATAAGGACTGTATCAACGCCAGGATAATCCAGCTCATTCCACAACCTGTTAATTTTCTGCCGGCTGAAAGGCCGATGAGGATTAACAGGTTTATTTCTGCCCAGGGAAAGAAGAGATGCATAGTTCTTTCCACCGGCTTCAATCTTGCCTGCATAGGCTTCCATGAGGGAAATAAGCGAGCGGACTTTCTTCACGCTAGAATACGAAAGGCCATCCTTCCGCATTTCATCAATGATCCTTTGATAGTCACTATATTTGATTTCAGAATATGGAATCCCATGCAGCACTGAGCAATGCCGGAAAGCATTTTTATATCCACAGATAGCGCTGGCAGATGGATTTGTATCAGCAATGTGACGGGACAACCACCTATGATATAGTTCTTCGAATGTTAATTTGTGGTCATCAAGGGAGGAATTTCTATGGACTTTGTTGTAGTCTGCTGCATAAATCTCCGCTTCTACCTGAGTCGCAAAGTATTCAACCGGCTTCTGCCTACCATGCTCAGACACTACAAAGACAAACGGCCGCCTCCGGCGGCCAGTGAGATGCTTAATTGATCCATACCCGTTTGGTTTTCGCATGTTATCAATCCTTTCAGGAGGTAAAAAATGAAAGACTACTTAATTAAGTTTAACAGTGACGGACGAAGAGGCACCACATATGCCGATGGAGTCCATTATTATGTCGATTCAGATGGGAATGTCACTGACGGAAGTGTTAAAGTGCAGGATCTCATTAATCAAGGCTATGTGTTTGTCAACACAGACGATTATAATAACCTGCTGGGGAATAATTCCGATAAGAAAGAGTATTGCCGACAGAGTGATGGAACCTTTGCACCTTATGTAGCACCGGAACCGACAGATGAAGAGAAGAAAGCAGCTGAAAAGGCTTCTCTCGAAGCTGAATATGAATCAAACAAATCGGAAATGCTGGAAGCTCTGCAGGCAGCACAGCTTGCCGGGAATACTGATGCAGTGACAAACATCCAAAAAGATTACCAGGATATGACCGAAGCATATAAGGCAGCAGTTGAGGAGGTAGGTTAAGATGGCATTTTGGAAAAAGAAAAACTATTGCAAGTATTGCGGCAGTGAGCTGAAAGCAGACGGAAGCTGCAGCAATGAAAAATGCATTGCTTATAAAGCAGAAACTACTACTGCTTCTTCCAGCACAGCAACCGAAACGAAGAAAGAGTGATGCCTATGGATTTTATGACTATTCTTCTCCCTGGAATCCCGTCATTAATTTCCGGGATAATCTTGTATAAATTCAAGGAGAAGAATAATGCAGACCAGGAAGATCTGAAAGAGCAGAAGATCAGGCAGACCGCTCTTGAAAATGCAATCAAGTGCTTATTAAGAGACAGGCTGATTCAAGCTTACAATTACCACATAAAGAGTGGTCATTCCGTCCAAAGAGACGAGTACACTAGTTTCGTAGACATGGCGGACGCTTATGAAACGCTATCCGGAAGTAATGGCTACATAGAAACCATTGTGGAGAAATATACAAATGCTCCGCTTAAAGGGAAAGAAGGGGAAATCCTGTGAATATCATCAAGATGCTTCTTTATGAAGAAGGAGCCCTCTCTTTAACCAGAACAATCACGGCAGTCGCATGGATCGCTTTTCTAGGCGTTTCTATTTATCTCGTCTATACGCAGCAAGCATGGGCAAACTATGATACTTTCGCCGCATTTACCGGCGGAGGCGGAGCAACTACTCAGGTGGTCAATAAATTTATTAACAGTAAATACAATACGGCTCCTGGTACCTATTCACAGAAGCCACCGGAGAGGAGGGCATAAAAAATGGATCCAGATGAATTTATCAATTCTATCGGTAATGCTGCCGGGAATATCTGCGCAGAATACAATCTTCCCGCTTCCGTCTGCATTGCCCAGGCCGCAATAGAAAGCGGATGGGGGAAGTACTGCATCGGTAACTATAATTACTTCGGCCGGAAATGGAACGGATGGGGGAATTATACCGAACAGGAAACGCAGGAATATTTCAATGGGGAGTATGAAACCATCATAGATAAATTTCAGAACTATGACTCCCTGGAAGATTCCATCAAAGACTGGTGCGTGCTCATGACAGAAGAACCGGCTTATACGGATGCGCTGGCACAGTGGGAAAGCACATGGAATGTAGAAGCGTTCGTCAGAGCGATGGCTCCAGTTTACGCAACTGATCCGAACTATGCAGAGAAGATTTTGTCTACAATTAATGCAAACAATTTAATGAGGTTCGATGGATGGAATGATAAATGATGAAAATCGCCAGAAAGTTTATATTGCCATGGCTCTTGTCTTCATTCTTTTGCTTGCCGGCTTTGTATGGTTCTTCTGTGCAGGCAGAAGCGATGTATCAGATATCAGAAGGGGAGCTCAATCAGTTACAGAACAACTTGACCGAGCTGAAAGCGGACAGCGAGCAGAAGCAGAATCTCTTGGCCGAGCAGCAGAAGCAGCTTCAGATAGTCAACGAGCAGCTGGAGAAGTCCAGAAAATTGAACGAAGAGACGCAGACCTCATTAGCGGAAGCGAGGAAATCCTTCAGCGAGTACGAGAAAGAGGCGGAACGGAAAATCAGAATTAAGACCAGGCAGAGAAACCTGTGGATTTCCATTGCCGCTCTATGTGCCACCGCCGCTATAGCTAAATAAAAAGAGCCATATCTACACGTAAGAATTCGTGCGGATATGGCTCTTTATCAGTGAAATATCTCTGCACCGGAATTCAGGGGCGTCCTCCTCGTTTAACGAATGAAGAATGTAGGAAATCAGAAAACTCATGGCGGGTGACACGCCAGGGCATGGAAAGGCTCTATGGGCCAGAAATTAAGTAAGCTAAAAGCCGTATCAGGTTGATACGGCTTTTTTATTTGGTAGAAATTTTGGTAGAAAGAGCAAAAACTGACAGTCTTTAGTAGAAATGAAAAAATCCCGAAACTTCGATAGATTCGGGATAATTCAATGGTGACCCAAGAGAGATTCGAACTCCCGACACCTTGATTCGTAGTCAAGTGCTCTATCCAGCTGAGCTATTGGGCCAAATTGGCAGGGGCAGAGGGACTCAAACCCCCAACCTACGGTTTTGGAGACCGTTGCTCTATCAATTGCGCTATGCCCCTGTGTCTCAGGTTTTCTCAACCATATGACTTAAATATAATAACAAACGGAAAGCAAAAATGCAAGGGGGTGTAAAATTATTTTTACAAAATTGCTCCAAGGCGCAGGAGAAGGGAGGAAATCCGCACATGACCGCCCCTCGGCGATTTTTTCCTTAATATTTGTTATAATATAGGAAATTTCTTTGACTCGCCTTCCCAGACGGGGAAGGTGCCTATATAAGTTCAAAACAAAACCATTGA
>ERZ791741.293-NODE-293-length-46067-cov-13.758867_pt1 | contig 46067 bp, 47 predicted proteins | sample MGYA00510040_ERZ791741 | MGnify/ENA primary metagenome ERZ791741 (study PRJEB30046, sample SAMN00791960) | human gut metagenome | study: EMG produced TPA metagenomics assembly of the A metagenome-wide association study of gut microbiota in type 2... | reverse complement strand
GCCGCACCTCGCTCGCCGTATCGGCACTTAGAATTATGCGGTATTGCCATAAAAAAATACGCTTTCGCCGCCGATGCCCAAACCGCGCAAAGCATGGTATAATGATGGCAGGATAAACGCAGAAACCAACACACAGAACACGAAAAGAACACAGGAAGGGAAAGACCATGTACTTTCAATACGGGCAGGAAGAAACGGAATACCTGAGCGGCAAAGATGAAAAACTTGGGGCGGTGATTGCCCAGGTGGGCCGGGTGAATCGCGAGGTGGATACAGACCTGTTTTCTGCCGTGGTGCACCATATTGTGGGGCAGCAGATTTCCACCAAGGCGCAAGCTACCATCTGGCAGCGCATGCGGGGTGCCCTTGGCACGGTGGATGCCGAGCATATTCTGGAAGCAGGAAACGAGCAATTACAGCTGCTTGGCATCAGCTGCCGCAAGGCAGAGTACATCACGGACTTTGCACGAAAAATCCAGAACGGTGAGTTTGATTTGGAGGGCATCTGGCAGAAGCCGGATGAGGAAGTGATCCGGGAGTTAAGTGCCCTGAAAGGCATTGGCGTGTGGACAGCGGAGATGATTTTGCTTTTCTGCATGCAGAGGCCCGATGTGTTCAGCTATGATGACCTTGCCATCCAGCGCGGGCTGCGCATGGTGTACCATCACCGTAAAATTGACCGCAAACTGTTTGAAAAGTACCGCAGGCGGTTCAGCCCTTATTGCAGCGTGGCGAGCCTTTACCTGTGGGCCGCCGCGGGCGGCGCGGTGCCGGGGTTGAAGGATTATGCCCCCAAAAAGAAAGCCCCGGCCCCAAAGGCTGCACCCGCTGGTTCCCACACGGAGAAAACATCAAAAGTATAACAAAAGTACAACAGAAAGGGTAGATGCTATGATGTTCACCGCGCATTATCAGTCCCCCTTGGGGGAAATTCTGCTGGCAGCGGATGAAGTGGGCCTGACCGGCTTGTGGTTTGACCGCGCAAAGTATTATGCGGCGGGCCTGGCCCCGCAGAGCACGGAGCGCGAAACCCCGCCCTTGACCGAAGCAAAGCGCTGGCTGGATGTGTATTTCAGCGGAAAAATGCCGGATTTTATGCCGCCGCTGCACCCCATCGGGTCAGACTTCCGGCAGGAAGTGTGGGCGCTGCTGCTGCAAATCCCATACGGGCAAACGACAACATACGGCGCGCTGGCCGCCCGGCTTGCGGCAAAGCATGGCATGGCGCACCTGTCCGCCCAGGCGGTGGGCGGAGCCGTGGGACATAACCCCATTTCGCTCATCATCCCATGCCACCGTGTGGTGGGTGCCAGCGGCAGCCTGATCGGTTATGCGGGTGGTGTTGAGCGAAAAATCCAGCTGTTGAAATTGGAAGGAACCGACTGCATAAAGCTGTTTGTGCCCAAAAAATGTGAATTAAGAGTTGAGCAAGCACAAAGTAAGGGCGAGCAAAAGATGTGAAAAAGTAAACCAGCAGAAGAGCGAATATGCGAAGCATGTTGAATATTAAGCATGTTGAAAATATGTTGACCATGCAATTTCAAACATTGAATATTGCAAAAACATACAGAAAACGATACAATAAAAGCAATCCCGTATCATTCTGGGTGCAAAGCGGGAATGATACGGCGTTGGCTACTGAAGCGAGGAGAATTTTTCCATGAGTGAAGTTAAAGCAGGCATTGGCGGCGAGCATTACCAGCCATATGCAGAGCGCACCGGCGGCGAATCCGTTGTGTTTTTTACCCGTGATCTTTCGGCAGAGGGCCTGAAAAAGGCATATGCCGCCATTCAGGGCAACCTGACCGGCAAGGTGGCTGTTAAGCTGCACACCGGCGAGCAGAACGGCCCCAACATCATCCCGCGTCCCTGGGTCAAGAGCCTGATGGAACAGATCCCCAACAGCACCATTGTGGAAACCAATACCTATTACGAGGGCGACCGCTACACCACCGCACAGCACCGCGAAACCTTGAAAATAAACGGCTGGACGTTCTGCCCGGTGGATATTATGGACGAGGACGGCGTGGCAGCCCTGCCGGTAAAGGACGGCAAGTGGTTTACCGAAATGCACGTTGGCTCCCACCAGCTGAACTATGATTCCATGCTGGTGCTGACCCACTTTAAGGGCCACACGATGGGCGGCTTTGGCGGTTCCAACAAGAACATTGGCATTGGCTGCGCCGATGGCCGCATCGGCAAGGCCGAGATCCACACCGCTGTCGGCTCTGACAACATGTGGTCCATCAGCGAGGAAGAGCTGATGGAACGCATCTCGGAATCTGCCAAGGCAACGGTGGATTACTTTAAGGATCATATCTCCTTCATCAACGTCATGCGCAACATGTCTGTCTCCTGCGACTGCGAGGGCGTCAGCGCGGCACCGGTCGTTACCCCCAACGTGGGCATCCTGGCATCTTTGGATATCTGCGCCATTGACCAGGCCAGCGTGGACCTGATCTATGCCATGAAGGAGGAAGATCACCACGACATGGTGGAGCGCATCAAGACCCGCCATGGCCTGCGCCAGCTTTCTTACATGCAGGAGCTTGGCATGGGCAACCGCAAGTATAAGCTGATCGACCTGGATAACAACCAGTCTCCCCTTACCCTGCAGGAGGCAGTGGCACACGTTGTTCCGTTTGTTGAACCTAAAAAAGTTACCCTGTAAACCGGCTGGGCAGGTTTGCCCCAGCCGCACCCAATAAACAATTTCGGGCCGGACGCTGCAATAAAGCGCCCGGCCTTTTGGGTTTTATAGAAAGGCAGTGAAAGACAGTAAGCAGAAGCTGCCCAAAACAAAGCGGGCCAGGGCGAATATGCCGGCCAGAGAAAGGATATGAAAGCGATTCGATGGCTGTTAAAATTGGTTCTGGCGATGATAACCCTGCCACTGATTCTTGCTGCGTGGCTGATAAAGTGGTTTGTGGTATTTCTGCATCATTGTTCGGCATGGACTTTCTATCTGCTGGGCAGTGTGGTGTTGGCAACGGCGGTGCTTTCGTTTCTGATGCAGCAGTCGCAGGGGATAGAAGCACTTCAAATGCTGATCGGCGGATTTGTGATTTTTATGATACCGCAAGTGGTCGGCGGAGTGGTGGTAGGCAGAACGAAAGATCAGATTTTGAGCGAACGAAAAGATTTGTATATAGGGCAACACCGCACAATTCCCGCCTGACGGCTTAAGCACCGCTCCGGCGGCTGCGGCACGGCATCTGCGTTGCCAAAATGCTCGATAAGACATCCAGTATTATCTGCGCTTTTGGCTTAGCATCTGCCGCACCTCGCTCGCCGTATCGGCACTTAGAATTATGCGATATTGCCATAGCACAGTGATGATAGAGCCATTTCAGGTGTCATGCAGAGATGCAGTGAACTGAGATGGCTCTTTTCTTTTGAATAAAGGTTCATCAAAGCCAAGGACAGCTTGAAAACTGCTTTGGCTTTGATGAGCCTTTGTGCCTTTTTCAAATTTATTTGGGAAAAAAGTTGTCCAAGACTTGATATCGGGCGGCTTACATTGTTTATGGGGCAGAGTGAACCCGCTCCGGCGTACGCCGCAGCTGGTTGCGATATTCGGACGGCGTAATGCCGTATAAACTGCGAAAAGTTTTCAAAAAACTGGTGTAATTGGTAAAACCGCTGGCGTTGCAGGCATCCAGCACGCTGGCGCCGGCTGCAATGGCACGGCGGCAATGCTGCATGCGCAGGTTGGTCAAATAGCCGTGTACACTTTCCATCGTGTAGGTTTTGAACGCGCGGGACAAATGCTCCCGGCTGGTGTAGGTATATTTGGCAAGGCTGCCAACGGTTAGGTTCGGGTCGGTATAATTGGCCTGCAAAAAAGCAACGGCCTTGGCAACCAGGGCACTTGTAGCGCTGGGCGGTGCCGTGCGGCGCTCGTCCACAATCTGGTCCATCAGCAGCAAAAGCTCCACCAGCTCGCACCGCTGCACCATGTGCTGGGTGCTGCCGTGTAAGTAAGCGGTCTGGGCCATCCGCTCAAATAAGCCGCGTAGATCCCATGCGGTGACGGCGTCTGCATCCAGGATCACCAGTTGCCCCAGCCAGGTGGGGGCAACCAGCCCGCTGGCCAGCAGGGCTTCCTGCCATAGCTCGGCGCTGATCTGGGCAATCAGACGTTCAGAAATCTTATCCGTGATATTGAACATACCCGCATGATAGCACCGGGCAGGGAAGATGATCATTTCCCCCAAGTTTATATCATAAATGTTGCCGTCCACAGAATAGCGCACGTTGCTGCCCACCAGGGGCAGTACAAGCTCATAATACGGGTGAGAGTGTACAACAGACTGGCTGTCCTGCTCGTTGGTATACCAACCCACGGCAATCTGACCGCTTTCCAGCTCCATGCTGGCGCGTTCCTGCGTCAAAAACTGGTCCTTGATATGCGGTACTTTCTGGACGAACATGGTGGGCCCTCCTTTTTTGACTTTGCGGCGCGGATTTCTGGGGAACGTTTGTAGTCCGGTCCGGGATGTTGGGCATAGCAAATAACAAAATAGGACAAAAATGGCGGTAGTGGCCAATTTTTATATGGCATCTGACTTTAGGCAACACCGCACAATTCTCGCCTTGCGGCTTAAGCACCGCTCCGGCAGCTGCGGCACGGCATCTGCGTTGCCAAAATGCTCGATAATGTCGGGTTGCGGTACCCGCATCGTGCTTCGGGGGCAAAAGCCCCTCGCACTCTGCGACCGCTGCCCCTGCTTCGGTTCGCTGTTTCCGCCACTGGCGGCGCTCACCTTTGCAGCATCCAGTATTATCTGCGCTTTTGGCTTGGCATCTGCCGCACCTCGCTCGCCGTATCGGCACTTAGAATTATGCGGTATTGCCTTTATTATAGCATAGAGTGCAGCAAGATGGTATTGGCATACACCAAAAAATATCGATTTCTGGCAAAAAAATCTGATTCTTGGGTGCAGCTTGCGTCAAAAGAAAGAGAATGAGAAGGGGAAAAATAAACAACGTTATCTAGGATATATTATTTTTTACGTATTGAATCGGCATGGACAATATGTTAGAATAACTTTGATTAGATCAAAAGAGGAAAGGAAGAATTAAGGATGTTTGTAGGAACATGGTGGTCACTGATGCCGCCCATTGTGGCGATTGCGCTGGCACTGCTGACCAAAGAAGTGTATTTGTCATTGTTTGCGGGGTGTGCCCTTGGCGCACTGTTGACGGCAGAATTCCACCCGTGGATTGCGTTTGATACGCTGTTTAACACAATGATCGATAGTGTGGATTTTTCCATTCTGATGTTCATGATCCTTTTGGGCATGATCGTTATGCTCATGCAGGAATCCGGCGGCACCCGCGCTTACGGTGAGTGGGCCTCCAGTCACCTGAAAAGTAAGCGCTCCGCTTTGGTAACGACCTCTCTGCTCGGTGCGCTGATTTTTGTGGATGACTACTTCAACTGCCTGACGGTTGGCTCTGTCATGCGCCCTGTCACAGATAAGTACAAGGTTTCCCGTGCCAAGCTGGCGTATATCATTGATGCAACCGCCGCGCCAGTCTGCATCATTGCGCCGATTTCTTCCTGGGCGGCAGCCGTCAACTCTTACGTTCCGGCGGGCAGCTCCATGTCCGGTTTTGAGATGTTCGTTAAAACCATTCCGTTCAACCTCTATGCAATTTTAACCCTGTATATGGTGTTCTTCACCTCCATTGTAGGCTTCGATTTCGGCCTGATGAAAAAGCATGAAGAGAACGCGGCCAAAGGTGATCTGTTCACCTCCGGCGGGGAAGAGTTCCAGAACCAGGAAACAAAAGACCCGACAGAGGGCGGCAAATACGCCAAAGGCAAGGTCATCGATCTGATTGCGCCCATGGTCGTCATGATTGCAACGGCAATCGCAGCTATGATCTGGACCGGCCACCTGAACGGCGGCCAGAATCTGGTGGAGGACTTTGCCAACTGTTCTTCTTCGGAAGCGTTGGTGTTTGCCGGTTTGGTCACAGTGGGATTCCTGCTGCTTCTGTATCTGCCGCGCCGTGTCATCGGCTTCAAGGATTTTATGAATTCCGTTCCCGAAGGTGGCAAGCTTATGATGCCCGCCATCCTGATTTTAGTGCTGGCCTGGACTCTGAAAGGTATGACGGACGCCCTGGGTATCGGTACCTTTGTACGTTCGGCCATCAATCTGAATTCCAGCCTGATGAACTTTGTGCCGCTGGTCATCTTCTGCATTGCAATTTTTATTGCCTTTTCTTCCGGCACCAGCTGGGGCACCTTTGCTATTTTTGTGCCCATCGTGGTCAACATGTTTGCTGAACTGGACCCGACCATGATGATCATTTCTGTAGCGGCTGTCCTGGCTGGTGCTGTCTGCGGTGACCATATTTCGCCTATTTCTGATACTACCATCATGTCCAGCTCCGGTGCCCAGTCCAACCATATCAACCATGTGCAAACCCAAATGCAGTACGCCTTTGTGGTCATTGCCGTGTGTGCTGTTGGCTACCTGATCGCCGGCTTTACCGAAAACTGGTGGCTGACCCTGCTTTGCTCGTTGGTGATTTTGACCGGAGTGCTGTTGGAGATAAGGAAGAGGGAAATGTGTGGCCGATAAACCATACTGACGTAGCATCATCAAAAAAACCTGTTTTGCACACTATATGGGGCACTAAAACCGGTCGTGTTTTACAGTTATATGAACTAAAACGCCGAACTTTTGGCCCCTGCGGCACAAAATTGGCACAGCTTTTTCAGAAGTTTTGAGGAGATGGCGAAAAACAAGAGAAAACAATGAGAATCCATGAGTTTATCACCTGCTTCGTAAAACTGTTGTTGCGTACCCGATGCAGAGGGGCCGGCCTTCTTTACATGGCTGCCGAAGATGTTTGGTAAAAGAGTTGTAGTTACCGTCCATGGGGAGTGTGAAATAATACGCGGCTGTCATAATAGGGACAAGGGTACGGCAGAGAATGAAAGGCTCCGCGACCCGAAGTTCATATTTTCTTACCCGAAGAATGAACGACTGATCTTTTTGGGTGGCAGCAATGCCGCACAGGAAGAAATCTCGACCATGAGGGTGGGGTGACAGCCAGCGGACAGGTGCACGAGCCTATCCGCTCTTTGTGTTGGCCGAGATATAGATGAAGAAATTGAGTGGGATTGTGGAAAAGATTTATGAGTAAGAAACTTGCGATTGCGATGTTCGGACAGAAGCGATTATCGAGAGAAGGCGGAATAGAGATTGTTGTAAAAGAATTATGCACCCGAATGGCACAGAATGGTTGTGACGTGACCTGCTACAATAGAGCAGGCCATCATGTGAGTGGTGCAGAGTACGATGATGCCACAATTGAATATAAAGGTATTCATCAGAAAACGGTTCCCACAATCAATCGAAGAGGACTTGCGGCGGTAACATCATCCTTTTTTGCGGCTCTGTATAGTGCATTTGGAAAATATGATGTGGTGCACATCCACGCAGAGGGACCGGCATTCTTCTCATGGCTGCCCAAGATGTTCGGCAAAAGGGTGGTGGTTACCATCCATGGCATCGACTGGCAGCGCGAGAAATGGCAATCGGGACTTGGTTCTAAGTTTATTCACCAAGGCGAAAAAAATGCTGTGAAATATGCAGACGAGGTCATTGTTCTGAGCAAAGGCGTGCAGGATTATTTCAAGGAAACCTATGGCAGAAAGACACACTTTATCCCCAATGGAGTGAATAGACCGCAGACTCGGGAAGCAAATCTGATTACAGATAAGTTCGGGCTGAAAAAAGATTCCTACATATTATTCCTCGGTCGTCTGGTGCCGGAAAAGGGCATTCGATATTTGGTTGAAGCATTTAAGAATGTCAAGACAGATAAAAAGCTGGTCATCGCAGGCGGTTCCAGTGATACAGATTCCTTTATGAAGGAATTGAAAGAACTGGCGAAGGGTGACGATCGGATTCTCTTTACCGGATTTGTGCAGGGAGCGATGCTGGATGAACTATACAGCAACGCTTACATCTACACGCTGCCGTCTGATCTGGAAGGAATGCCATTAAGTCTTCTGGAGGCAATGAGCTATGGCAATTGCTGTCTGGTTTCCGATATTCCAGAGTGCGCAGAGGTTGTGGAAGATAAGGCGTTAATTTTCCAAAAGACGAATGTAGAGGATTTACAAGAAAAATTGCAAGATGCCTGTGACCATCCTGAAATGGTTATGAAAATGAAGAATCAAGCAGCCGACTTTATCTGTGCAAAATACAACTGGGATGAAGTGGTGGATAAGACACTTGCATTGTATGGGGAGAAGAGCCGATGAGAGTATTAATAATAAATAATCTCCTCTAACAGAACGCAGGTAGTGAGATGTACATAGTGAAAATGCCTTAAAAATAGCGATAATACGCTAAAACATATACTTTCCAAACTGCATGACACCTCTTTTCAGTATCACTACCTGAATTTGTATAGAGCAGATGATGTTATCATCAGCCTTTTTAAGTATCACACCCTGCATTATGATATAGCACCTCGGTAATCATTAAGACTCGGAAACGACTATGACTTTATCATACGAACGCAGGGCGGGAACAATAACCAGAAATAGTGGCAATGCGGAAATCTGTATTGCAAGCAAAGAATCTATAGGAGAAGAAAAATGATAAGAATCCTTCATTCTGTCAGCAATATGGATCGTGCCGGCATCGAAACAATGCTGATGAATTATTATCACCATATTGACAGATCGAAAATACAATTTGACTTTTTATGCAATAAGAAAAAGCCCGGTGCATATGATGCCGAAATAAAGGAAATGGGCGGTAACATCTATCACACACCTGGCTTAAATCCTGCAAAGTATCCTTCGTATCTGAAATGTATGAAGAAGATTTTTGAGGAGAATCCGGAATACAAAATTGTAGAAGCGCACAACGGAGCTCTTGGAGTATACGCACTTCATGCTGCAAAAGTCAATCACATTCCGGTGCGTATTTTTCATGCACATGGCGCAAGCATTACGAGAGACTGGAAGCTACCAATCAAACTTGTTTGCAAAGCGTTGTTGCCGTCCAATATGAACCAACATTTTTCTTGTGGAATCGAAGCAGCCAGATGCTATTTCGGAGAAAAAGTTGTAGAAAGAAACGATTATGAATTGATTCCCAATGCAATCGAGGTGAATCGGTTCGTTTTCGACTCAACGATAAGAAATAGAATCCGACATGACAATCATTTGGAAAACAAACATATCGTTGGTCATGTCGGACGCTTTATGTCTCAGAAGAATCACACATTCTTACTGGATGTTTTTGCTGAGGTTTCAAAGAGGGATTCGTTAGCACATCTTGTGCTACTGGGTGACGGTGAGCTGATGGATGCTATGAAAGAGAAAGCAAGCAATCTTGGAATAAAAGATCGAGTGACGTTTGTCGGAAATGTAGGTAATGCGAACGAATGGTATCAGGCATTTGACTGCTTTGTACTGCCATCGGTATGGGAAGGACTCCCTGTTGTTGGTGTTGAGGCTCAGGCGGCAGACCTGCCATGCATTTTTTCTTCCGCTGTAACACGCGAGATTGGTTTGTCAGATCGTGCAAAATTCATCCCGCTTACAGAAGAAATCTCGACTTGGGCAACTGAAATATGTAATGCCTTACAGCAGAATGTACGCAATGATAACACGAAATTGATAACGGAACATCACTACAATATTGAAATTGAGGCAAAGAAATTGCAGGAGCGATATTTGCAGCTGGCTGGAGAAATGGAATGAAAATAGGAATTTTAACACATCAATACATCAATAATTACGGAGCATTTCTACAGGCGTGGGCATTACGGGAAGCAATCGCAGAATTATTTCCTAACGATGAAGTGCAGATCATAGATTATGTTAATCTGAAGCATTTTATTATCAATGCAGGTGGATGGTTCCGGTTTTATAAAAACAGAGAGTCTTTTAAAGATTGGATGGAGAAAATCAAGCTTCCACGGACATTCGCAAAAGCTAGAAATCAGGAAATGGTTCTTTCCAAGCGGTGTTTTAATGCAAAACAGATCAATGCATTGGACTTTGATTGCATTATTGTTGGTAGTGATGAGGTCTGGAATTATAAGGACACAAAAGGAAATGCTGCGCTCAAATTTGGCGAAGGACTCACTTGCAAAAATTTGATTGCCTATGCGCCGAGTGTGGGAAAGACGGCAGCAGATGAATGCGTCCCGGAGTATGTGATTCGCGGAATCAAGAAGTTTAAGAAAATATCGGCACGAGATGATCTGACAGAGCAGCTCGTGTGCAATATAACGGGAACGGCTCCGGAGAGAGTGCTTGACCCAACATTTCTAGCGGAATTTCCTCGTGCCGAATTGGCAGCGAAGAAAAAGCCATATATCCTTTTTTATTATTGTGAAAACCTGCCGCATAATATATTGAATCAGATTTTTTCTTATGCAAAAGAGCATGGTCTGGCAGTTTATGGTGCAGGGGAATGCGATAAAAGGTATTCGGAAATCACAGTGAACCTTATGCCGTTTGAGTGGGTGGAAATGTTCCGCAATGCAGAATTTGTTTTTACCGGAACTTTTCATGGGGCAGTTTTTTCCATTTTGAACCGTCGGCAGTTTAAGGTCTATTTGACGAATGAAAGCAGGATTAAAAAAGTTACGGCACTCTTGGAGGAACTTGGAATCCAAAACCGAAAAATGGATTCCAAGTTTGAATTTGATCTGGAAAGCATGAAGAACGAAATCAATTATGATGCTGTTTATCGAGTGATCAATGAGAAACGTCAAAGCAGCAAACAATATTTGAAGGATGCGATAGGAATGGCAAAACAATGAAAATCGGAATTTTAACACATCATTATGTAAAAAATTATGGCGCATTCCTTCAGATGAAGGGAATGTATGAAACGCTTCAAAGACTATATCCTGAAGCAGAAGTGACGGTCATCAATTATGTAAATCAAAAGCACTGGAGAAGGAATATCATCCATATTCTTCATTTTCGTCCGGGAGTTGATACGCTTTCTACTTATGTGGAAAAAATCCGGCAGTTAAGAACATTCACAAAATATGAACGCAGTATTCCGAGAACTCGCCCGGTAAAGACTGCCAAGGAGATAATCGATTTAAAATTGGACCTTATCGTTCTTGGCAGTGATGAGATTTGGAATCTGTGTGGATCTGGGTACCACCCTTTAAAATTTGGTACAGGACTTGAAAATCAGCGGACGATTGCTTATGCACCGAGTGTTGGCGCAGTAACCGAAGAAACCGCTGTGCCGGAGGATGTCCTTTCGGGCTTGAAACACCTTGACCGGATATCTGGTCGTGATGTGGAATCTTTAAAATTTGTTGAGAGAGCCTGCGGAAGAAAAGCTGAGAAAATGCTTGATCCGACTTTTCTCTATAATTTTGATACGGATATTGAAAGGGAAAATATCAAGCCGAAGCCGTACCGCTATATTCTGATTTATGACTGCAAATTAACAGAACCGATGGTGAAACAGCTGCAGGAATATGCAAAGAAAAATGATTTGAAGATCATTGGTGCGGGCGATTACAAGACATTCTATGATGAAGGATTTATTGACCTGACTCCATATGAGTGGGTCGATTTGTTTCGGAATGCAGAAAAAGTTATTACTGGAACATTTCATGGGACAGTTTTTTCTATTAAGTATAACAAATCGGTTTTGTGTTATCCAACAGAGAAAAACCGAATCAATAAGATTCGTTCGCTGTTATCCGATATGAAAATTGCCTCTCGACTTTTGAAGGTGGGATGCGAAGATGAATTTATCCCGCTGTTGGATACGCCAATGGATTATACGGAAACTCGAAACTATATTGCACAGAAGATTCAGGAAGCAGATGACTTCCTTACAGGAGATAAATCATGAGTTCGATCGTTTTATTTGACGATAAAAAAGATTGCTGCGGCTGCGGGGCGTGCATGAATGTTTGTCCCAAGAATGCGATCCGAATGGCGGAAGATGAAGTCGGTTTTGTTTATCCGGAAATCGATCAAAATTTGTGTGTTGGATGCGGTGCCTGCAAAAAGGCTTGCGGTTATCAAGCGCAACCTCTGATGCAGAAGTCTGAAGCAGTCTATGCAGCTGCATCGAACAATGACAATTTGCTGCGAAAGTCTGCATCTGGTGGAGCATTTGCTGTCCTTGCAGAGAATGTGTTGAAAAAAGACGGTGTGGTATATGGTGCTGCACTTCCTCTGGAAAATGGAAAATTGGAGCCAAAGCATCTCCGCATTGATACAGTGGAAAGGCTGCCTGAACTGCAAGGATCGAAATATGTGCAAAGTGCGATTGGGGATACCTATGCACAGGCAAAAAAAGATCTGTTGGATGGAAAAAGAGTTCTTTTTTCTGGAACGCCCTGTCAGATTGCAGGCTTAAAGCAGTATCTGAAAAAAGATTATGAAAATCTGCTCACAGTGGACATTATTTGTCATGGAGTTCCGAGCAAACGATTTTTCCAGAGCTTTATGGAAGACTACGGGAAGAAACTGGGCGGAACAATCACCGAGTTTTATTTCCGGGACAAGAGCAAAGGGCAGGGCATGATTACCCGGAGCGTCTATAAAGATATGGCGGGTGAAAACAAGGAGAAAGTGTTGATAGGCGGCCTTACCGCATATATCCATTTCTTCTCTAAATCGTATATATATCGCAAGAACTGCTATTCCTGCCCCTTTGCTTCAGAGAAGCGAGTTGGAGATTTGACTTTGGGTGATTTTTGGGGATTTCATGAAGAATACCCGTCTTATGATGAAAAGCAGGGACTTTCTAACGGGAAGGGCGTTTCCTGCATTTTAGTCAATACTAATCAAGGAAAAGTTGCATTGGAGCAGTGTGAAAGTCAGTTCGTCTTGATGACTTCGGATTTTGAAAAAGTTGCAAAACATAATGATCAGTTGCATTCGCCCAGCAAGTACAGCCCGAAACGTGAGCAGATTCTGGAATTGTACCAGAAAGAAGGCTATGAAGCGGTTGACCGCTATTTCCATAAAAACTATAAGAAGGATATCTTGAAATATACGGTTTCCGGAATGCTTCCAAAAGGGTTGAAGAGAAATATTAAGAAGATGGCTGGTAAAATTAAAAACAAGTAAAAATATAGGATGGAAAGAATGTAATATGGAGAAATAAAACAATGCTGTTTTTAGTATTTTTTATAGTGGTTGCACTATTGGTTGCACTGAAAGGAAACAAAAAATTTATTTTGTTTTTCATGGCGTTTTATCCAGTATTGCCTGATTATTTTGCTATCGAATTGGGCGGCGGGCTTCCATTACTCAAGGCCAGCAGAATTTTGTTACTGATTCTGATGCTGTGTGTGTGTTTTCATAATAAAAAAATACATCTGATCAGACAACCATTGAAAGTTACAGGTTTATACTGGCCGTTGTTTATATATTTTGCGGCAAGAATTTTAGCAAATGGATATTATGCACCGAGTTTATCTGCGGCAATCAATACTGAGTTTACAGTGATTGTGGAACAGCTATTGCTGATTGTTATGATTTGTCAAGTTGTTCGAAGCAGAGAAGATGTGCATTTGTGTGTAAAGACTATTGTGAATGCAAGTGGCGTAGTAGCAATTATAAGCATTATCAATGTGCTGATTGGGTCTAACTTGTTTTACAATTTGAATACAGTGTCCAGAAATGTACTGATGGTATCTACTGTAAGAATGGGTATTATTCGTGCAGAGGCAACTTTCGGACATCCGGTATATTATGCAATGTATTGCGCACTTATTATTCCGCTTGCATTGTATGTTTGGCAAAATGAAAAAAATGCGTGGAATAGCTGTGTTCTCGGTTTAAATGTTATTGCGGCGTTTTTGACTGAGTCACGAGGAACAATCGTTGTATTGCTGGCACTCTTTTTGGTATATGTTATAATTGCGGATAAAAAAACGAGAAACAGAATTTTAACTGCGGTCTGTGCGATTGCATGTGTCGCTGTTGTGGTTTCTTTTGTTGTACCGACAGTTGCGCAGCAGTTTTCAAATATTATTAAATCTGTAATGATTGCATTTGGAGATAGCAGTGAGACAATTGAAAATTTTGGAGGAAATTCTTCGACGGGGCTTTCGTCAAGAATGATACAGTTATCGGGTATTTCTTGGATGCTAATACATAATGCAGTATTTGGACTGGGAGCAAGTTGCCATACAAGAGGAAAATTAAGTTATCGTATAAATGGAATATGGCAGGTAAGAGATACCATTGATAACGGTTATGTTGGATATTTTGTAGAGGAAGGTTTGTTAGGTGGAATTGCATGTTTTAGCTTATTCTACTCGCTTCTTAAATCTTCTTGGAAAAAAGCAACATTCAAAAATTCAAGAAACATGAATAACAGCTTTTTTCTCTGTTTTGTGTCCTATGTGGCGGTAATGCTGTCTGTTGCTGATGTATCGCAGTTGCTTTGGGTAATTATTGCTTTATATATAACATATAATGCGAAAGCACAAGCAATTGCAAGCGAATAATTTGAGAGGTTTAGTATGTGTCGATGCTTAATATTATTATCTACATATAATGGCGAAAAATATTTACCAGAACTATTGGAAAGCGTACTAGCGCAGAAGGACATATATGTTGATATTCTTGCGCGTGACGATGGTTCTACAGATAAAACGGTTGAAATATTGAAAAAGTATGATAGGGTTAAAGTTTATGGAGGGAATAATTTAAAACCGGCGAAAAGTTTTCTGGACTTGATTTGGAAAGCGGATATAAATTACGATTATTATGCGCTGTGTGATCAGGATGATGTCTGGAAAGAAGAAAAAATCATTTCTGCTGTAAAATGTATTGAAAATATAGACAAGCCTGCTTTATACAGTAGTGCAGTTGAAGTGGTGGACAAAGACTTAACATTTATCCGGAAATCGTTTACAGATAATACATTTAAAAATCCATTGTATGATATTCTGACATATGGAACACCAGGATGTACATTTGTGTTTAATAAAGTACTGATGGAAAAGCTGAAACAATACAAACCTTCAGTAATTAGTATGCATGATAGCTGGATCAGCTTTGTGTGTCTTGCTGTGAATGGCTTTTTTTATTCAGATCAGAATGCCTATATCATGTATAGACAGCATGATGCAAATGTTTTGGGAGCACAAAGGCATTCTCTGAAAGATACACTGATGGGGATTGTTAAAAATAAAAATGTCCTTAGAAGTGATATGGCGAAGGAAATACTAAAAGGGTATTCCGAGATGATGCCAGAAAAAACAAAAGAAGCTTTTATAGCTTTTGCAGAATACAAAGAAAATTTGAAATATAAATTGAAGATTTTGATGCTCCCATATAATAAAAAGAAAACAACCAAGAGAACATTTGAAAAAGTAAAACTTCGAGTCGTGTTTAATACGATATAAAGTGGAATTGAAGATTGAGAGCATTTGATCTTCATAAAAATGAAGGAAGAGAAAGTCTACAATGTCAACATCACTGAAAAAAGGACTGATGTACGTCTTTATAGCAAATTTCATAAATTTAGGATTTAATCTGATAACTAATTTTGTTCTCCCGAAAGAACTGAGTGTGGAAAGCTACGCTACAATAAAAACATTCCAGCTATATGTAAGTTATGCTGGTTTATTTCACTTTGGATTTGTTGATGGAATGTACCTAAAATATGGAGGAAAAAACATTAAAGAACTCCGGCGTGAAGATTTAGGGACAAACCTTTCAACTTTAAGGTTGTTTGAAATTGTTGTTACGATTGTTTGTGCCATTATTGCGATAATTTCAAAGCAAGAAGTTTTGGTGTTTTTTTCGCTTTCAATTCTTCCGTTGAATTTAGCAAACTATTTCAAACAATTATATCAAGCAACGGGTGAGTTCTCACTTTACGGAAAAATCATGAATGCAAATACGATTTTGATTTTCTTTGCAAACATGATTTGGATTTTCTTAATAAAAACAGATAATGCTCTTTGCTTTCTGCTGAGTAATGTTGCGGTTTATTTTATTGTATGGATTGTATTGGAACTAAACTGTAGAAAACTTATTGGTAGCAAAAATGATGGAAATACATTTTCATTTGATGAGCTGATAAAAAATATAAAAGCGGGTATATTATTAACTGTTGGAAATCTGTCATCAGTTGTACTTACAAGTATGGATCGATGGTTTGTAAAAGCTCTTATGACTACGCTTGCATTTGCACAGTACTCATTTGCTGTTAGCATGGAGAACTTTATGAATGTCGCAGTCACACCTGTTACAACTACATTATATAATTACTTTTGTAAGGCAACAGATGAAGTTAAGGTAAGAAAAGCAAGAAATTATGTGATGATTTTTGCCGCATTGATTGTATCCTGTGCATTTCCTGCTAGATTTATTTTGGAAGTATATTTAACAAAATATATCGATTCTGCTAAGGTGATGTTTTTGCTTTTTGCGGCACAGATTTTTTATATTGTCATAAAAAGCATTTACGTCAATCTCTATAAGGCACAAAAAAAGCAGAGTATTTATTTTATAAAACTCACAGCGATTATTGTTGTGGGATTTGTGTTTAATGTAATATGCTATAACCTTTATAAGGTAAAGGAAAGTTTTGCAGTGGGTACATTGCTATCGGCTGTATGCTGGTACTTTTTATGTTTACCTGATTTTAAGTGGATAAAATATAACACCAAGGAAAAGCTGTATCCTTTTATTCAGACGTGCGCTTTTTTAGTATGTGGATTTTGTTTTAGTGCTATCCCTGGATTTTTCATTTATATTTTTGAAATAATGGTTGTGACATGGATTTCTTTTCCTAAGGAGACAAAGTTCATTATTAATGAGGCAAAAAGCAAGTTGGCTCACTTAAAGTAACATGATCAGAATAGCCTGAACATTATAAAAAGGTCGAAGTATTCCGCTTCTGACTAAAATAGGATGCGTTGAGCTGTTGTCTGAAAGAAATCAAGGAGAAAAGTAAAAATGAGTCAGCTTTTAATTATTACCAAAAAATCCTTACTAATATTCTAGCAGCTCTATATAAACCTTTTGGCTTTTCATGCTTGCTTTCTTTTTTTGCTCTGTTTTTTTACCTTTATGCCTATTACCCGTCTGAAGCCGGAAAAGGTTGGAAAGCAGCAATCCATACATGGTTTACTGCATTCAAAGTATCCTCTTTTTTTAGAAAGTTATTCTTGCTTGTTTTTGTCACCTCGATGATCCTGTTCCGGACGCTATTGAATCGGGACTTGTGGATGAATCCTATGTCCGATGTAATGGGCGGCTGGAGCATCTGGGAAACGGTGAACGGAGAAAGACAGCTGACGACCGAGTGCATCGAGAATGTGATCCTGATGATGCCGTTCACCGGGATGGTGATGTGGACGTTTGATGTTGAGAAGGGTGTAGTATGGAAAAGCACAAAGCTTGGCCTAATCTTCTCCGTGGGCATCGAGATGTTGCAGTTGCTGCTTCGACTGGGGACATTCCAAGTGTCAGACATCGTGTACAACACGCTTGGCGGTATGCTTGGTGGACTGTGTTACATAGTGGGAAAGAAAGTACACGAAAGGCTGTCAAAATAGAGAATAATATGATATACTGGGGCAAACAAGACTGACTGTGTCTCAGGTGGGGCCCTGACTCTGGGGCCACGGGAGACCGTGGCTCTTGCTGCTCTAATAATCACACACCTCTACGCGGTGAGCAGCAGGCAACGATCTAAGGATTGGCTGAGATGTGATGAAAAGAAAAACAAAAAATCAAAGGAGGTCTGACGATGACTCATCGAGTGACTTGTGATAGATGTGGTTCTATTTCGGAATATGACGATAAATCCATATGGGAAGGAAACCGCGAACATGAAGATATAGAGTGCCCTGTGTGTGGAAATATCATCGGTAGCGCATTTACAGACCTTACTCCGGTAGCCAGACTTATCAAGAAAGGCGAGAGAGATTGATTCGAATTCTAAGATGATTGGCTGACATTAAATTATAAGATTGGAAATAATGCGAAATGTCGTATCAAAATATTATGAATGCTCCATTATTTGATTTCGGAGATATTAAGAAAAGCGAAATCACAATTAAAAATACATGGAATGAATTTCAAGCCGCTTTGGCAAATAAGACATTTAAATATGATGAAGTTGAATCAGCAATGACGACTACATTTTTGAAAGTGTTTGATGATTTGTTTGCCAATTGTTGCGTGCGGTTGGAACGTTCACTGGATATTTTTCAAACTGATGGATATCTGGCTAGAGGTGCAAAATTAAAAGCTCTTGAGACGGTATCATATGATCGCTTCATGCCAAAAGCAGAATTTATAAATGAGGATAACAGGTTTAGCCCCGTTGGTGTTGAATGGTTGTATTTAGCATGGGCTAGTGACAAAAATTTGGCTGAGCAGTGTACGATAAAGGAATGTCGTGCATCGACAGGAAATCGCTTTGGTATTTGTTTATTTGAAATCAATTCGGCTAACAAGGATGAAAAAATAATTGATTTAACTTTGGCTGACGAGATGACGTATGAGGATATAAATACTCAGCTTGAAAATAGCGGAAAAGTTTATCTCTCGCGTCGCTATGAGCGAAGGATGAAGAAAGGACGAGTGGTTATTCCTACTGAAAATGAAATTAATGAAATGAAAGCGAAAATAAGCCTTTGGGCGTTGCATACGTATCTTAAGCTACTATCTGAGCAGATTTTTACTCCATTGGCTGATGCAGACGATAAAAGTTTGATGTATGCGCCTTTTCAGTGTATGGCTCAGTATTTTTTAAATAAGGGATACGTAGGAATTAAGTATAAAAGTACTGTTTGTACGGGGGCAAAGGATATTGTGCTTTTTGATAAAACAATGGCAACTCCGGTTGGACCGATTCAGGATTTCATAATTTGAAATATGAACGATAGCCGGGTAGTTATACTGCCCTCATCCCAACACACTGCTATACTTAAACTACTATAAAAGAAAAGAGGTTATCACCTATGCCAAGAACGAAAGGCAGCAAGAACCGTCCCAAAACCAATACCACCAAAGATTACGCATCCCAGATCGCAGAGAAGCAGGAATCTATCGTTTCCCTGACTGCAGAGATCGCATCCATCACCACAAACATTGATACTTTAAAAGCTGATCTGAAAGAGAAGAAGAATGCTCTGAAGAAGGCCGAAAAAGAAGTGGCAACGCTGGAATCGAAGAAGGCAAAGGCAGATGCTAAGGCCGCAGAAGAAGCAAAGAAGGCAGAAGCCGAGGCTGTGGTTAAGAAGCTGCTGGTCGGCGGCATGAGTGCTGATGAGATCCTTGAAAAGCTGAAATAAACAAGAACCCAAGAAAAAAAGAAATGCCGTGTGGACAAACTGAACTTCAGGAGTTCACGCGGTATATTTTGAAAGTTGCTATATAGTTTATAACGAAAATAAAAAGGAGCGTGAGAAAAATGAACTTATCAAAAATACATCACATTGCAATCATCGTATCTGACTACGAAGTAGCTAAGGATTTCTATGTGAACAAGCTGGGATTCTCTGTCATCAGGGAAAACTACCGCCCAGAGCGCAAGGACTGGAAACTGGATCTGCGTGTCAATGAACACACAGAGCTGGAGATTTTCGTTGAGAAAAATCCTCCGAAGCGTGTGAACCGCCCGGAAGCATGTGGTCTGAGACATCTTGCTTTTTGTGTAGAGAGCGTGGAGCAGACGGTGAAAGAGCTGGCGGAGGTAGGGATTGAATGTGAGCCGATACGAGTTGATGATTATACCGGCAAAAAGATGACTTTCTTCCATGATCCGGACGGACTGCCGCTGGAGCTGCACGAGTAATTATGGGAGAGAAAAGAGCATATAAACCCCGGAAGCCCGGCGGTGGCCGGAAGAAGCTGAAGCCAGAGTATGATGCCAGGAAGAATCTGAAAGAGCAGATGGAAAGAGCTGTGGCACTTTATGATTATGAGATGTCCTTGCAGGCCATCGGTGAAGAACTGGGATTAAATCCAATAAAGGTACGGAAGCTGCTCATTACGGCTGGTGTGTATGAATCGGATGTGGCCGAGAAGGTACAGGATACATTTGAGGAGTGCCGAGAAACACAAGACTACAAAACCTCCATACTCTCAACCGCAAATACTCTTCAACTTTCCAAAGCCTCCGTCACCTCGTACCTGCCTTATAAGAAAGGCGTGTATTATCCAGGTACAGAGAAAGAAAAGATTAGTGTTGGAGCAGAGCGGCAACGGAGATACAGAGCGATGAAGCGGTGGAAGACTGATCCTACAGAAGAAAACTTCTGGGGAGTGGTTCTGGCCTATGCTGGTGTGAAATTCAAAACTTACTCCGGGTTGCCATTTACTTACGAAATTAAAAAAGGCAGAAATGGCGAGTACACGAAGGAGCTGTGGATTGACAGACGGGAGAAGAGTAAAAGTTTGGCATGGAGTTCGGTGCTGCTGGCACTACAGAATATTAAAAAGGTGGGAGAAGTGGTAGACCGCCCGAAAGCTCTGGGCGATATCCGGGGAGTGACTTACATTTATGGCATGTTCTATCGGTTCGGATTGATCGATGTGCCGGATGAAGTGAAGGAGAAGATGAAGAGATCGTTCAGTGAATCGTCCTGACACGGATGTGTCAAGGTTGCCCGTGTAGGAACATCAATAACGGTTACACAACGTTAAAATAGCAATATGTCCACGATGAACAGGTACACCCACCTGCTTATCGTGGGTATTTTGTTTTATACTGTGTCTTTATGGAATAACGGTAAGGTTCGATTTTGAACTTTGCCGTTTTTCTTTTTATTTAAAATTATAAATTTTTTCAGAACTGTATTCCAAAACAGCTCTGCGGATTCCTATTAGTATAGGGGCTTTCAAAATCTTTTGTGAAAAGGCTTTCCTCTAGTTTTATGAGTGAAAAACAAACAAAGTTTATGTTCTGAAATTAGGTAGTTCAACAAAATTTGAAAAACTGGTTGCCAAAAATCCATTTTAGATTGTTATAGGTAGAGGGGTACGTTGGAAAAATGAATTTTCTTTGAATTTTCATAAGGCCCGGTTTAAAAACAGCCCTTTGAGTTTGTATAGGGTGTAAGGACTATTTTTCCAGGCTGACCGCTTCTCTGTGGTTTCACTTGTGAAAGCCCCTGATTCCTTACAAAGCTACATCGTACCTTGAAAATTTCATGAGCCACCCCAGCTGGATACCTCTGGTGTAGAATGTGCATTCTGCGCGTCTTACCGGAAAATACGCCGGAGAAAATCGGGCAGGAACGGGCCGGGACAGAGTGGACGGTAGTTAAGAGCAAGATTCGCCTTTGTATACGAAACCGCTCCTGTGGGCGGTTTCCCCACGGCGGCATCTTGATGGGGATTGTGCTCCCCATACCCTCACATCGAGCAAAATCACATGATTTTGCCCATTGGTGGCCTGCTACAGCAGGTCACAGCCGGAGTGTAGATGCACTGCCGGGAAAATCAAACCATTGATTTTGGAAAGGAGACCCCATGCCACGAACAAAGAGAAAAGTGAAATCTATCGTAAAGACAAAAGTAATCTCCGCACGAGTTACAGAAACGGTACATGAACTTTTACACCGGCAGGCAGAAGATGCCGGGATGACCCTCTCTCAATTTGCAGCGCAGATGCTGATGAAAGGCCGCGTGAATACCTCGTATGTGTTCTATGTCCACCCGGACGAGATCGAAGCAATCACACGGGAGTTTGCCGCCATCGGAAACAACCTGAACCAGATCGCGGCGTTCTTCAACAGTGGGGGTCTTCCATCACATGTCATGTGTGAAAACATCAACCATGCGATTTCCTGCATTTTTGAAATGCGGGAGCAGGTCGCAGAAATGGCAGGAAAGAACTATGGCAATCTTAAAGCATATCGCAAGTAAGAGTTCCAACTATGGCGCTGCGCTGGAGTACCTGATTTTCAAGCATGACGAGCTTCGGAAAACTCCGATTCTTGACCAGAAAGGAAATCGTATCATGCGAGATGAGTATTATCTGGACGGTCTGAACTGTGAACCCTATTCCTTCGATGCGGCCTGCCAGCAACTGAACCGCGAATATCAGAAGAACAAAAACAAGGATGAAATTAAATCGCACCATTACATCATCAGCTTTGATCCACGGGACAGCACAGAAAATTGTTTGACGGGGAAACGGGCACAGAAGCTTGGGCTGGAATACGCAAAAGCAAATTTTCCGGGGCATCAGGCATTGGTCTGTACGCACATGGACGGGCACAATGGCAGCGGAAACATTCATGTCCATATCGTAATCAACAGTCTGCGAAAACTGGATGTGCCTAATCAGCCCTTTATGGAGCGGCCCATTGACTGCAAGGCAGGGTACAAGCACCATGTGACGAACGAGTACTTGAAGCATCTGCAGAAATCCCTCATGGATTTATGCCAACGCGAATTTCTGCATCAGGTCGATTTACTGTCACCATCCAGAACGGGTGTGACCGAAGCGGAGTACTGGGCACAGCGGCGGCTGGATGAGAAAAAGCAGGAAATCGAAGAGAAAGGATTTACGCCAAACCCGACAAAGTTTCAAACGCAGAAACAGCTTATCCGGGATGCCGTTGCCGCTGCTCGTGAGAAAGCAATCTCGTATGAAGATTTTCAAGACATCCTGCAGGATGAATATGACGTTTTCGTCAAAACACAACGTGGACGTTACAGCTATCTGCCGCCGGAACGGAACAAGTTCATATCGGAGCGTTCTCTGGGAGAAAGCTGCAAAAGAGAATGTCTGGAAGGATTCTTTGTTCAGAACGCCGAGAAGAATCTGCGGTACAAGGAAGAACCTATACTGATTTTTACAACCAGAACCAGGCTACGGCTCGTTGTGGACCTGCAGGAGAATGTCAAGGCACAGGAAAATCTGGCCTATGCACTAAAGGTCAAAATCAGTAATCTGCAGAGAATGGCTGAAACGCTGGTATGGGTGCAGGAAAACAACATCAACGACCTGACGGAACTGAACGATCTGTGTAAGACAGCGCAGGCCAATGCGCAGGCAGCATATGAACGGCTGTCACAGGCAGAGGATGAACTGTACAAAACCAATGAACAGATTCATTATGCGGGGCAGTACCTTTCTACAAAAGAGGTTCAGCAGCAATTTACGAAAGCAATTTTCAAGAAGAAATTCCGTGCAGAGCATTCCAAGAAATTGGATGCCTATGCAGAATCCGTGAAATACTTCCGGGAAGAAAACGATGGAAAGCTGCCATCACTGAAATCCTTGAAAAAACGTAAAGAAGAACTGACCAAAGAAATCGCGGAGAGGAAAAAGGCATACGCTCCCCTGAGAGAAGAATCCCGGCGTCTGGAAATTGCATCGGATAATGTGTACAGCATCTTCCGAAAGACCGATGAAATGAAATCCGACCTTGCATGGAAACGCGAGTGGGAGGCCAAAGTCCGCGAAAAGGCAAGGCAGGAGCAGGCTCGACAGGAACAGCGAGAGCGTCAACCGAAACGCAAGAAGCGCAGCTATGATATGAGCCTGTAACCAGCAGGGTCTTCCACCCCGCACCCCGGAACCCTGCCGGATGCGTAAGCCCGTGCAGGACTTTCCCATTCGGCAGGGACTTTTGAAAACGATTAGGAGGAAGTTTGAGTAAAGAGTACATCAAGGCACAAACCCCACTACCCGCTTATTTCCCTTATCCGAAATTTCTGCTGCAGATGAGCCTTTCCCATACGGCACGATTGACGTATGTTTTGCTGCTGGACCGCATGACCCTTTCGCAGAAGAACGGCTGGGTGGATGTGCAGGGCCGGGCGTATGTGCTCTATCCGTTGGCAGGGCTGGCGGAAGATCTTCAGAGCAGCATTTCCAGTGTCACCCGTGCCCTGCGGGAACTGGAAGCCGCACGGCTGATCGAACGGCGGTCCAATGGCTTTTCCAAGCCAAACCAGGTGTTCCTAAGCTTCCCATCTACTGCGCAGAAATGCACAGTCGAGATGGTCAAAAATGAGCGGCCTGATTGCTCAAAAGTGAGCAATACGATTGCGCAAAACTGCACACCTAACCAAATAAATAAGAACAACCTAAGATTGAACCAACTGAGTAGAACCAAAGAAGCATATGGGCGTTATCGGAATGTCTATCTGGAAGATTATTCAGAACTGAAAATGGAAATTGCAGAGTTAGATTCCCTGATTGATGACCTTTCAATCTATATGCAGTCTACAGGCAGGAAGTACGCAGACCATGCGGCGACCCTGCGTAGCTGGTCAGCACGGAAGAAAAGACAACAGAAACCGGGAGCAGGTATCCCGGACTATACCTACAACAAGGAGGAAAGTTTATGACGGAAACGATCCAGACAGCGATGGACAGGCTTATGACGATCTCTGTGGAACCGCAGGACTATGTTGCAGAAGATGGGCTGCTGTACTGCGGCAGCTGCAAAACTCCCAAGGAAGCGTTCTTTCCGAACGGCAGAAAGCTGTTTGGGCGTGACCGCCATCCGGCTGAATGCCGGTGCAGGCAGTCTACAAGGGAAAAGCAAGAGAAAGAAGAACGTGCAAGGCTGCATTACGAGAAAGTGCAGCGGCTGAAGCTGCAGGGCTTTACCGACTGGGCGATGCAGCACTGGACATTTGCAGACAATCACGGGCAAAATCCACAGATGCAGCTGGCACAGCGGTATGTGGCCCACTGGCCGGAAATGCGGGAAAAGAATGTGGGGCTGCTGCTCTGGGGCGGTGTTGGTACAGGCAAGAGTTTTATGGCGGGTTGCATTGCCAATGCCCTGATGGAACAGGAAGTGGCCGTCTGCATGACGAATTTTGCCCGAATCATGAATGAACTGAATAACGCCTTTTCCGGGCGAAATGAAGTCGTGGACAGGCTCTGCGGCTATCCGTTGCTTGTCATTGACGATTTCGGCATGGAGCGGGGCACGGAATATGCGCTGGAGCAGATTTACAACATTATCGACAGCCGTTACCGCAGCAGGAAACCACTGATCGTTACCACGAACCTGACCCTGACGGAGTTGAAGAACCCGCAGGATACCGCTCACGCCCGTATCTATGACCGTCTGCTGGAACTGTGTACACCGATTGCCTGCACAGGTCCCAGTATGAGAAAGGACATAGGACAGGCAAAATTGAACTTGCTGAAAACACTTCTGGCTTGAATGGGAGGAACGCGATTGCAAGAAAACGGCAGAATGAATTGGCTGGAGCAGATCCGCCAGATGAAGAACCGGGATATTCGCACGATAGAACAGCATGAACTGCAGGAACTGCCGCAGGATGCAGTGGAACACGGACTGCCGCAGGAGGAAAGGCTGAAAAATCTGCTGGATAAAGTCGGAAATCCTTATTGCTATCTGGACAACGGAATCATTGTGAAGCTGAACTTTGCACCGAGAGGGAGCAGCACGCTGTCTGAACGCATTGGAAGGTGCTTTCAGTCGGCCAGCTGAAAATGCAGAGAAACTTTCGGCAAGCTGCTGAAAATCACACAGAAAATTTCACACTTTAATTCGATAAAGCACTGGACAAAGGATGATGATTCTGGTAAGCTGTTTGTGGGTAAGAAAATAGGAATGTGCCAACTGAGTAGAACTTGCTCGGTGGGCTTGTTCTACATACAAATGTGGAGCCTTTCACTTCTCTGACGAACAGTATTGCCGATTCGTTAAGGAGGTGGAAGGCTTTTGTTATACCCTGATGTGAATTTGCAGAAGAGAACACAGCAAAATACAACCCGATACCGTACAGCTTTGTATTTGCGTTTATCCCGTGAAGATGGTGATAAGACAGAGAGCGACAGTATTGCAAACCAGCGTACATTGCTGGAAGCCTATGCCGCAGACCACCCGGAACTGTGCATCGTGGATGAGTTTGTGGACGATGGCTACTCCGGCTCGAACTTTGAACGGCCCGCGTTCCAAAACTTGTTCAGGGAACTGGAGCAGGGGACCATCAACTGCATTCTGGTGAAAGATCTGTCCCGCTTTGGACGAAATTACATTGAAGTGGGGCGTTATCTGGAACGTATTTTCCCGGTCATGCGGGTCCGGCTGATTGCTGTGACAGACAACTATGACAGTCAATCTGCGTGGAAGACCAGCGATTCCATCATGATCCCGATGCGGAATTTGCTCAACGATGCCTACTGCCGGGATATTTCCGTCAAGATCAAGAGCCAGCTTGCGGTCAAGCGGAAACGCGGCGATTTTGTGGGAAGTTTTGCAACCTATGGATACCAGAAGGACCCCAGCAATCATACCAAGCTGATCGTAGACGAACTGGTAGCGGAAACAGTGCAAGATATTTTCCGCTGGAAAATCAGTGGCATGAATAATCAGAGCATCGCAGACCGATTGAATGCGAAAAAGGTGCCGTCCCCGGCTGCACGAAAGTTGCAGAGCGGTGCAAAGCTGAGCCTGCATTTCCGCAAGAGCGATGAGCCGCCGTGGTCTGCCAAGGCGGTGGACCGCATTCTGCACAACGAGGTCTATATCGGAAAACTGGTTCAGGGAAAGACAAGGAGACTGGACTATCGCTCCAAAAAGAAAATGAACGTGCCGATGAGGGACTGGGTAATCGTGGACAATACCCATGAAGCAATCATTTCGGCAGAGCAGTTTGAACTGGTGCAGCGGATTCTGGAAACAGAAACTCGCAGGCCGAACGATGCCGAAACGGTGGCCCTGTTTGCAGGATTTCTTTACTGTGGGGACTGTGGCAGCCGGCTGGTGCGCAGGTCGGCCAGCTATAAGGGAAAGCGGTATATCTATTATCAGTGCTCCGGCAGCAAACAGAACAAGAGTAGCTGCACGAGCCATAACCTGCGGGATGAAAAGCTCTATAACATTGTGCGGAATGCGCTCCAGATGCAGATCCAGATCGTGATGGAGGAAGCTGAGTTTGTAGAAAGCATCCGGCAGGCTCGGCAGGAGCCATACCATGTACGGCGCATCGAGCGGCAGATTCGGCAGCTGACTGCAGAAAAAGCCCATACACAGGGCATTAAGGAAAAATTGTATGGGGATTACGCAGAGGAAATCCTCACACGGGAGGATTTTTTGAACTACAACGAACTGTACAGCAAGCGGATCGAAGAGTATGACCGCAAAATCACAGAACTGGAAGCAGAACGGCAAAACCTACAGACTGCTCCAAACGCTTATCCGTTTCTGGATGTGTACCGTAAGTATCGAAAATTGGAAGAAATCACCCGCCCGATGATTGTCGAATTGATTGAGAAAATCGAAGTCTATGAGGGCAATCGGGTGGAAATTACGTTCCGATTCCAGGATGAAATTGCAGACCTGCTGGAGGAATTGCACCAAAAGCAGCATGAAGTGTCAGCTTGAAAGAAGGTCGTGATTTATGGCAAGAGTAAGCAAGAAGGTAAGTGCGGCGCAGCGGGAAGCGGAGAACGCACCGCACCGTATCTGGAAAACCGCAATTTACGCACGACTGTCCGATTTTGATGATGTACTTCGGGATACGGAATCACTGGAAGTGCAGATTTCCTATATCAAGGAGTACATCAATCACCGGGATGATTTGATGCTGCTGGATGTATTTGCGGACAAGCGGTGCACAGGGATGAACTTTGACCGCCCGGAATTTGAGAGGCTTCTAAAAGCACTGCAGGAGCGGAAAATCGACTGCATCGTGGTAAAGGACTTCTCGCGTTTGGGCCGCAATTTCGTGGAAACAGGCCAGTATCTGGAACAGGTGTTTCCGCTGTTCGGCGTAAGATTTATAGCCATCAACGATAACTATGACAGCCTGAACAGCCAGAGCCGTGACGGGATGTTGGTGCCGATCAAGAGCATGATCAATGAGATGTACTCGAAAGACCTGTCCCAGAAGATTCAGTCGTGCTTTCGTTCCAAGGAAGCACGGGGAGAAATTTATACCCCTGTTCCATTTGGCTACAAAAAGGATCAGAAGAATCATTTGGTTCTGGATGAGGAAGTCAGCGATGTGGTAGTTCGGATTTTTCTCTGGAAGAAATCCGGCATGAAAGAGCGCGAGATTGCAAAGAAGCTGTCTGCGCAGGGAATCCAGACACCTTTTACACGCCGCTGTCAGCTGGGCTATATGAGAAATACCTCACGGGTAAAGGACCCTGCATGGCAGCCAGCTTTCGTGACAAAGGTTCTGGAAAATCCAGTCTACACAGGGACAATGGTCTATAACCGCATTGCCTACGATGAAACATATCGGAAAATCGGAGAAAATCCACGGGAAAGCTGGCGGATGGTGCCGGACAGCCATCCGGCGATTATCAGCTGGGAACTGTTTGATGAAGTTTCTGCATTGCGGGAAGCCGAGCAAGCGGTCAGGGATGAGCGGAAAAAGTGGTGCAGGGAGCGCAGAGAAAACAATCCGAACATTTTCAAAGGTCGGATATTTTGCAAAGAGTGCGGAGAAAAGCTGTTTTGTCATTGGCAAAGTGATGGCTTGTTGTATTTTTACTGTAAATTCTGCCATGTTTCAATCTCAGAGAAAGACCTCTGGAACGGCATCAATCAGGAACTGCATCAGAGGTTAGAAGAACATAAGTACTTGAAAAGGATGATACAAAAGAATTCGGGGAAAAGCAACCTTGAAACAAAGATAGCAGCATTGAACCGTGAAATTGAAAAGCTGTCGAGCAACATCGTTCGGCTGGAATCACAGAAGCGCAGCAGATACGAACAGTATGTTCTCGGGAAACTTTCAAAAGTGAAATTTCTGGAACTGAAGCAGGGTGTGGAAAATGAAATCACAACACTGAAACAGACAAAAGCTGAAAAAGAGAAAGAACTGGCCATTGTTCAAGAAGAATTGCAGCAGAAAAAGCAAATCACAGACGGCACAGAGATTTTTTTAACGGCAGATAATCTGCAGCAGTATGTAGAGAAAATTGAAGTGGACCGCAGGAAAAGCACTTACACGGAATTTGTGTTTTAACGAAAAAGGAGGACAGACAATGAAAGAAAAAATCTACGATGCCCGGACTGGGATGGAATACGTTCTGATTGGTGATTATTACCTGCCAGTCTTGAAATTGCCACGGACTCGTCCGATTGGCCGCTGGGGGATGCTGCACAAAGCGTACCTGAAACTGCGAAAACCAGCCTATTATCAAAGTCTGCTGCTGAGTGGAAAACTGGATACTGTTTTGGCAGACGTGGAAGAACAGGCAACAGAACGATATGAGGTTTTGATTGCGCAGATGAGCCAGCTGGAGAGCATTTCAGAAAAACTGAAAGAAGAAAATCAGATGGAGTGGGTGCGCCGCATGAGAAATCTGGAAAATCGTGCAGAGGAAATCGTAAAGGCAGAATTGATCTACACGTTTGAAAGGCGGTGAGCAGCAGATGATCGGAACCTATTACCGGCTTTCCCTTGCAGACGAGGATGTGGGTGCTGATAAGGCCGAGAGCAACAGCATTCAGGGCCAGCGCGGACTGGTAGAGGGGTACATCATGGCTCGCCCGGAGCTGGCCGCAGAGCCGCGTCAGGAGTATGTGGACGATGGCTACTCCGGCACCTCAACAAGCCGCCCTGCGTTCCAGCGGCTGATTCAGGACGCACAGGACGGAAAGTTGAAAACGATTATCGTAAAGGACTTTTCACGGTTTGCCCGTGACTATATCGAGGCAGGCGATTACATGGAGAGTGTCTTCCCACTGCTGGGCGTTCGCTTCATTTCCGTCAACGATGGGTATGACAGTGGAATGCAGGCCGGGAACGATGTACGCGGACTGGAAGTAGCCATCAAAAACATCATCAACGCATCCTACAGCCGGGATCTTTCTGCCAAAATCGCAGCAGCTGACCATGTGATGCAGAAGAAAGGAATGTATCTTGGAGGATACCGCCCGTTTGGATTCCTGCCGGACCCGAACGATTGCCATAAGCTGATCCTCGACCCGGTAGCCAGCCAGTATGTACGGTTGATCTTTGAACTGGCATTGCAGGGCAACAGAACAGGCACCATCGCAAAAATCCTGAATGAAAAGAAGATCCCGACCCCGGCAGCGTATCATGTGGCGGAAAACCATGTGCACAGTGAGCAGAAAGCATGGGATCTGCAGCGCAGCCATTGGACAAGTGGAACGGTTTACCATGTTCTGAAAAATGAGAAGTATAAGGGAACCTATGTGGGCGCGAAATTCATTATGCCGGTTCCCTGTAAGCATCGGGTTCTGCGCGCTCCCTTGGAACAGCAGGTACGTATTGAGGACAGCCATGCCGCCATTGTGACCCCGGAGGAATTTGAACAGGCACAAATGGTCATTATGCTGCAGCATGGGAAGCACCAGGCCGGGAACTACACAAAACACCAGTATCCCTTGAAAGGTAAGGTCTACTGCGGCTACTGCCAGAAACTGATGAAATATCGTGTACTCAAGAAGCTTGGCCCCTCGTTTAACTGCAGATTTTCGGCCACAGCGGTGGACAGCCCTTGCAAGCGAATCCCGATCTCCGAGAAATTGCTGGAAGAGATTGTCCGAAACGCACTGACAGCGCAGATAAAACAGGCGGAGCATATACTGGAAATCCTGCACGAACGGGAACGCAAAGCGTTGATTTGCTTTTCCGCACTGGAACGGCAGGAAGAAAAAATGAGTGCAGAAAAGGCAGAGATTGTAAAACAGCGCGTTGCACTGTATGAGCAGTATGCCAACGGAAATATAAGCAAGGAAGAATTCATCCGGCAGAGAGATGCCTACAGAGTGCAGGAAGATGATAAGATGGAGCAGATTCAAATGCTGCGTACCGAGAAAGACCAAATTTTCCTGCCAGTAAGGAAAGATGCTGATAATTTGCAGACTGTCGTAAGTGCAGCAGAAGAAGCAGGCGATGTGATGCACTTATCACAGAATGTGGTGGAAACCTTTATTGACCGCATTGAGGTTTTCAACGATGAACGCGTGAAAATTCGCTTTACATTTGAGGATGCATTGAACAGTTATGAGGAAAAGTAAGTGCAGCGATTTCTTGATTTAAGGTAAATACAGAATTTCAGAAGCAAAAAATCGAAGGCTCGCGTAAACCACAGACAGCACCCAGGAGAATTCGAGGGTGCGTCTGCAGCTTATGCGGGCCGTTTTATTTTGTGCTTTTTACTGCGAAATAATGTTAAACTCCAAGGCTGACAAGAATGGCCTTTAACTCCTTTGCCATGCGGATAATGACAGTCTGTTCAGTTTCATTACAGTCCAACAGCAAGCGATGAATTTCAGAGTTTGCAGAGGAAGATGAATATTCAAGACAGTCGAGCAAAAGCTCATCCGCGGAAACGGATAACGTGTTGGCAATTTTGACAAGAACAGAAAGGCTTGGAACCTTTGTGCCATTTTCGATTTGGACAATGTATTCACGACTGCAGTTGACTTTTGCGGCAAGAACTTCTTGCGTCAGATTCGATTTTGAACGGTAGAAGCTGATTCGTTTTCCTAAAGAAGTACGATTTACGGACATATAGTGATTTTCCTTTCAAATGCCCGCATAAGATACTTTAATTATTTGACTTATGGAGAAATGAATCAAGAGGAACCAAAGAGGTAATTTGCATAGAAGTCAGAATTCTTATTTTTTCCCTCTAGCGGAGATGGCTTCTGAGGCCAAAATGTGAACCAACAGTTCACATTTTGAGCAACAAGTGAACTGCTGGTTCACAGAAAAAAACACCTGACAGGAGTATAATAAAAGCATGAAATTAAATAGCAATAATAAGGTGGTAGGAACAACGTGGAGCAATTACTGACGCTGTACAGCGAAGTTCAGTCAACGGATGTACGGTGGCTGTGGTATCCCTTTATTGCAATCGGGAAAATCACACTGCTACAGGGTGATCCCGGCGATGGAAAATCTACCCTGATGATGAATCTGATTGCGGAACTTTCAACAGGAGGTAAGACCCCGGATGGCTGTAAGATCGGCGTGCCGCAAAAAGTGATTTATCAGTGCTCCGAGGATGGCGTTTCGGATACGATAAAGCCCCGATTGGAACGCTGCGGGGCAGACTGCAGGAAGATTGCTTTCATCAATGAAGAGGTTTATAACGGCCTCACATTGGACGATGAGCGCATCCGTCAGGCAATCATTGAATTCCGGCCACGTTTGGTCGTGATCGACCCGATTCAGGCTTATCTTGGCAGTGATTCCGATTTGCAGATCGCAGGCAGGGCACGGAAACTTATGCGCCGCCTTGGAATGTGGGCTGCGGGCTATGACTGCGCCATCGTTCTGATTGGCCACCTCAACAAAAAAGAAGGCTCCAAAGGGCTGTACCGCAGCCTTGGCAGCATTGATGTTGTGGCAGCAGCACGAAGCGTCCTGCAGGTGGAGCGAGATACAGAGAACCCTGATATAAGAATCGTACATCAAATCAAAAACAGTCTTGCGCCTAGGGCAGAAGACATCCGTTTTTCCATTTCCGCCGACAAGGGCTTTCAGTGGCTGGAATGCAGGCCGCAATCTTTTGAAAATCAGAAACCAGATAGAAAACCCGAATTTGAATCGGAACAGCAAAAAGCGGTCTATTGGATTAAGCATTTTCTTGAAAAAGGTGATATGAGCGCGAATGAAATTTATTGCCGTCTGGACAATGAGGGTGTAAGCAAACGAGTGGCACGAATGGTAAAAACAGAAATGGGAATCCACTGCTATCAGAAAAAGCGGAAATGGTATTGGAGCGTTCAGCCGGAAGAAGGTGCTATGAATGGATCGCAAGTATAAGGTTGGCGGCTATGTGAAACTTGCAAAACAGTGGGAACGCTCTAAGGATGCAGCAGTGGCCTATCATAGTTCCTATTATGCTGAAAAGTTCAGGGATGATGCGGATAAAAGGCTGGTTGGTGTTTACATCGACATTACAGGGAATAAGGAAATCTATAAACGCCCGGAAATGGTGCATCTGCTCAAAGATTGCAAAAAGGGTGTCGTCAATCTGATTTTTTCACAGACAAGGGCCTACCTTGCAGCGAATACCTGTGATTTCTGTTTTCTGCTGAAATATCTGTTTGATTTGCCGATGCGGGTGGACATTGTTACAGACGATGACGACCAGAGAATTGACACTATTCTTGATGTTGATAGCCAGCGGCAGAGTCTGAAAGAATTGGCTGGAAAATATACATCAATCCGAAGGAAAGATTATCTTGAGTGGAGAATCCGACTGGAACATGAAATGACAAAGGCTGAAGAAAAATGAACGTGGAAGGACAGCATAATCCAAAAGACGTAGAGTGTATTCCGGTAGAAAGCCTTGAAGTGTTGCCGAGTGGAGCGGATTGGCAGAGCCGACACTTAGAATCGGAAAGGCGAAAAGCAGAGATTCGTGACAGAATCCATAAGCAGGCAGAACAGGGCCAGAAAACGGCAAAAGACTACTTTCGTCCGGCGAAACCGACACCGTCAATTTACGACAGTGACCTGAAGCGTGTAGCTGTTTATGCCCGTGTCAGCACTTCCAGCGAAGAACAGATTTCTTCCATTGAAAACCAGACTCTATACTACACCAAAAAGATTGCAGAAACGGAAAACTGGAATTTGCAGGATATTTACAGCGATGAAGGAAAATCGGGTACTTCACTGCGGAAACGGGATGCGTTTAAGCGAATGATGCGAGATGCCAAAGACCAGAAGATGGATTTGATTATCTGCGCCAGCATTTCACGTTTCGCTCGGAATTTTTCGGATTGCATGACGCAGATCTCAGCACTGAAAACCATGCACCCGGCACATCCAATCGGTGTGTACTTTGAAACCGAGAACATCTACACACTCAACCCGAATAGCCAGTACAACCTCGATATACAGGCACTTCTGGCGGATTGGGAATCGGGCAACAAGAGCCGCCGGATGATCCTTTCGTATGATCAGCGCATTATGACAGGACAGTACCCGATAGCTGATTTGATGGGGTATCGGCATACCAAAGATGGACAGTTGGTAATTGAGCCGGAAGAAGCGAAGACGGTGCGGTTTATCTTTCTGGCGTTTATTCAAGGGTATAACTACGATCAGATTGCAACGATCCTGACGCAGAAGAAGCGCAGCACCCTGCGCGGCAAGCAGGAGTGGAATGGCATGATGGTGGCAAACATCATGAAAAATGAACGCCGCTGGGGTGATCTGGAAGCCCGGAAGAGCATCGTGGTGGACTACAAGCTGGGCAAGGTTACAAAGAATAATGGGAATCGCTGCTCTGCCTATGTTCCGGAACACCATGAAGCAATCGTTTCGCCGGAAATTGCACGGGCTGCACATCTGGTGGCATCCAGCAGGAAGAAGTGCGGTGTGCAGGATATTGTGGTGATCCAGCAGGGAACATTGAAAGGCTTTGTTGGCATCCATCCGAATTGGAGCGGCATCAGTGTTGAAAGCATCCGCTGCCTTTGTCTGAGCACCTATCTGCCGGAAGAGGTGGCGAAACTGAACGATATAGCAGAGATGAGGACTGGGACAACGCTGGGAAAGGTTCTTCAATCTGAATATCTGACGGTTTCAGGCACTTGCTTTATCAATCAAAGCAGCCCGGTTATGACGATTTCTAAAAATGGAATCCGTTTCAGCAAAGCTTGCCACACCCGGCTGGACAACTGCGAATATGTGGAACTGCTCTATCATCCGATTCTACAGGTCGTGATTTTGCGAAAGAGCGATCATAGCTCTTCAACGGCGATGCACTGGCAAGATGACAATGACGTTCATAGTGCCTTTTCAGCCAGAGCGTTTTCTGGCCTGATTCTTCAAACGTTGAACTGGAAAATGAATTGCCGTTACCAGTGCCGTGGTATCTGCCGGGGTCAGGGAAATGCAAAATTTCTGATTTTTGAATTGGATGAGTCCCGGATTTTGATTGGAAAAAATCAGTATGAACAGATTGAAGGTCGTTCGATGGATCTGAAATGCCGGCTGTATCGGCATAAGTGGGTTCAGAGCATTACGGTCCGTGATGTGATGGAATCCGGCCAAGTCGTAGAAAATCCCATGATTGGCGCGATTCCGAGCAGAAATGAAGTTCAGCGTGAACTGGATGACCTTTTAATGTCGATGCAGGAGGATTTGAGAAATGGAAGAAAAAAGCAGGGAGCAGGAAATGAGTGCTCGGGAGATCTCGCTAATTCGTGAGTTGGCACAGATACGAAAAGAGTATAAAAGAGAGCTGGAGTACGAAAAATTTGATGGCTATGAGTTGCCGCCGCGCACACAGTTTTCTATGCTGAATAAGCCAGCAGTAAGCATAAAATATGGCGTTATGAAATTCAATATGGCCTGTATCCGGCTTTTTGAAGGAATTAAGTATGTTCTTCCAATTCTGCATCCAAACAAGAAGCGGCTTGCGTTGATCATGTGCCCGGAAGAGGACAGTGCATCTGTTGAATGGGCAAGACAGAAGGACGAAAACTGGGTGAATAAGGATATTACCTCTTTGGAATTTGTGGAAAATATCTTCAAGCTCATGAACTGGAACCGAGAATGCCGCTATAAAGTGCTTGGACGGGTGGCTAATTCAGATCAGGGTCTTTGTATGTTGTTTGATTTACATCGCTTGACAAGGGCACACAGCCCTTTGTCGTGTGCGATGGATAAGTAAAAGTCAAATTTTCCACTCAATCGAAACGTGTTCGTCGGTTGCGCGGATCTGTGAGATCAGGCCGTCGGCAACCTGCCGCCTGTCCTCAAAGTCAATTTCTTCCCATTGGTTGAGGTAGACCGACAGCCGCTCGATCTGCTCCGGGGACATGATTTCCGCCGACAGCGCCGCGATCTCTTTTGTCAAGGCTTGGCGGTGTGTGTCCAGCTCCTCGATTTTGCTGTTGGCATAGGACAGCAGCACAGCATTAGCCCCGGTCAGAGTATTCAGCAGTTTTTCAATCTCCTCCTCCACGCGGGCAAGCTCCATGTTCAGCGCGGTCAATTTGGGATTGACCGTTTCCCGCTTTGCCGTCAGCGTCTGGAACTCGGACAGCTTTTTGACCATCTCGCCGTACAGAAATCTTTCAAATTCCCGTGTGCGGAGCGTCCCGCAGCCGTCACAGCTTTTACTGTCGGCCCGCTTGGAGCAGCGGAGATACTGAACGCCTGTGGGATTGCCGACGCTCATAAGCGCGTACCCACAGCGGCCACACTTGACCTTTCCGGCAAGCCATGTGTTCTTTGCCTTGCGCCCGCCTTGGAACGTCTTGTTCGCCATGAGCTTCTTCCGGCAGCGCAGCCATGTATCAGACGATACCAGCCCCTCGCTGGGAGCAAGAACAAGTATCTGATCTTTCAGGTGCTTGTTTTTTCTTTCCTGCACATCCCGGCCCTGATAGAGATAGCAGCCGTTTGTCCCGGCAAAATCTGTCGCTTCATTGACTACCACCGTACCCTGGCTTTTGAAGAACTCGTACATATCGAGGTCAGCCTGCGCGTAAATGGGATTTCTCAAAAGCTGGGAGATAAAGCCCCGTTTCATTTCCTTACCGTAGATCAGGATGCCCTCGTCGGAAAAGTAGCGGGCGATGTCTCCGAAAGAAGTTCCGGGCTGGGAGTACATTTCAAACATCAACTTTGCAATATCTGCCGTTTCCGGGTCAGGCTTCATCATTTTTGTGCGGATGCCCTCAATGGTGGTCGGCTCCAGTTGGAAGCCATAGGGGGCCGCGCCGCTCATGTGAAAACCGTGCTGGCAGCGGGAATAGTAGGCGTCGGTCACGCGCTTCTGGATGGTTTCACGTTCAAGCTGGGCAAACACGATGCAGATATTCAGCATGGCCCGCCCCATCGGGGTGGACGTGTCAAACTTTTCCGTAGAGGATACGAACTCGACATTGTATTCCTGAAAAGTTTCCATCATGGTTGCGAAGTCCAGAATGGAACGGCTAATACGATCCAGCTTGTAGACCACCACGCGCTTGATCAGGCCCCGGCGAATATCGGCCATCATTTCTTGGAACTTGGGCCTGTCGGTGTTCTTGCCGGAATAGCCCTTGTCGGTGTACTTGCGGAAATTGCCTCCTCTCAATTCATACTTGCAGAACTCAATCTGGCTTTCAATGCTGATACTGTCCTTGCGGTCAACGGACTGTCTGCCATAAATGGCATCTTCACGAATAATCATTTGGTGCTCCTTTCCGTGTAGGAGCTACCAAACCTTACACCTATATTATACCTCTGGCAGCCCCGTATCTCAAGGATGTCCCGCATTAGTGCATCTGCGCCCGTCCCGGCGCATACTTCACAAAGACCTCATACAGACAGCTTTCAATTTCACGCTTGCGCTTATCCCGTGCTCGGGGAGAGAGCATCGGGGTCAGGTTTTCCACGGTGATGGATTTGCCCTGAAAAGACGCGGTTTTGACTTCCTTGTGATAGCCGACTCTTGCCTCCGTCATCTGAAAACCTCCTATAACAATCAGCGGTGTGAATAGATTTGATGGTTTCCCGTTGTCCGTGGGGAAACGTGAAAGGACGGCACGAAAGCGCCGTCCTTTGACCTTGCCCACCTCTGGCCACGATGACCAGAAGTAGCGGGACAGTTGTTTTCCGTTTCAATCCACAAAAGAGGGAGCCGCCGCGCCGGAATGGTTTGGGCTGTCATAAGACAGAAAGGCCCGGTTGGACGGCTCCCTGTATGATTGTTGTGTGCCGTATTTGCCACGCATCCCCGGCACGGGGAGTATTCCAGACCGCCGATGGCTTCGGCTGCATAGCCCCACAGCACCGCTGCCCGTGGAGGGCTGGCGCATACCGCAGGAACTCCCCCTCAAGTCTGTGGGAGGGCGTGAGCAAGTTTCATTATCCTCCGCGCTGTCCTCGCGCCCGGTTTGCCAGCACCGGGTCAAAGGCTGCGTTGATCGCTCGGCCAGCTTGTCCATCACCTCCTGAACTGGCTGTCGTGGCGGCGCACCTTACGTCGCTATCACGCGGATTTCGTATCGGGAATACTGTCTATTCAGTTTTCAAGGCGAGGAAGAAAACTCCTCTCACCTATCAGGAGGTTTCGGGGGCAAATGTACTCCCTCTTACAGAGATTTTTTCAAAATATTTTTCATAGCGGCCAGCCCGCGCTCAATGGAGCAGCAGATGCGGCTCCGGCCAACGCCCTCGGCTGCCGCGATCTCGGCCTTGCTCATGCCGAGAAGATAGTGCTGGTACACACGCCGGGCCTGCGTGGGCGGGAGCTGGGTCAGCGCGTCATAGAGGGCAAACGTGGTTTCCCGCGCCTCAATGTACTCGTCCGGGGTCATGGGCTGGCGGAGCACGTCGGCCTCAAAGCCGGGATCGGTGTCCAGCGAGCACTCGCCATTTCTGCGCTTCTGCCGCTTGTAGCTGTCGCACAGGCGGCCTCCCATCGAGAGGGTGGCGGCGATCTCGTCCGAAACTTCCAGCATCACATTTTCGGTCATATAGGGGTAATACCGTTTCAGGTTGATAGTCGTCATAATTGTCCTCCATTTCAAAAGGTGGTTGGTGAGTGCGGATTGAAATGGAGAACAGGCGGCCCCCGGCACCTTGGAGCCTCTGGCCACCGTGACCAGAAGCAGGGGCATATAAAAACGCCCGCACAGCATGACACTATGCGGACACACGAAACAACATTTTCACTTACATACTGACAGATTTCGCATCCATAGCCGGAATAACCCGGAGGGGGAGCTACGCTTTTTTTAACTGATGCAGATCATGGGTACTGTGAAAAGCAAAAATGAACACGGCGGCATCCTCCTATGTGCCGCCGTACTCATGGCTTTATTTTGTAGGTAACAAGAGAAGCGGCGGCTCTGAAAATCGAGCCGCCGCTTCTTGGGCGCATGAAATTATGTCTGCGTTGCGACGGCTTTTTTTCTTTTGCCGTCGTCCGGCAGATTGTTCTGTTATTAAAGGGCTTATGTTCCTTGATATTCTGAAAACGATTTACAAGTGATTAGAAACGATACTACTGTGAAAATCAGCGTAAATATTACAATCCAAACAGGCATTTCACAGGAGAGCGGCAATAGGTTGACTAACTTATGTTCTGCGGTTCTCAATACCCATTGTGCTTTTGCAGACCAAATGGGGAATATGAACATCCACTCACCAAGTACACCGCCTAACTTCATCGGGAAATAGGGAAGGAAATAGAGCACACCGCTCATAATCAACGCTATGAGTGACTTCTTGCATAGAGCCGAACAGCAACAGGCCAGCACAGCAGTTCCAACAGCGGATAGCCAATAGAAAAGCATAACAACAAGGAAAAACTGCAAGTTGTTCATACGGATGGGGATTTGCGATTGATTTGACATAAACTGCGTTTGAATATCCGCATTCCAACCCTCGAACCCAGCAAAATAGGCTCCACAGGCTAAAAGGATGACCACACAAAATATAACTGCGCTGATGGCTGCAATTAAAAAAGCGGCGGTAAATTTTGCTTGTATCACCTTGCTCTTTCCATAACGAGTGGAAAGAATGACATTTGCCGCACCGCTACTGTACTCCTCAGAAAAGACAGGGGTCAACACGATCAGAAGAAAAATGGAAAATACTACATTCGAGTTAAACAGAATGTTAAAAGCAGTCTGCCAAGTATAATCAAAAGAAAAGACTAAAGGCGAATGAAAGGATAGGACTCCCGCATCAGCAACGCTGATATATCCATATTCTGAACGCTCACGGTCAGCCTGATCAGCAGCTCGAAAAATTGAGAAATTGTCATAAATGACAGGCCAGTTAAACGAATGTTCCCCATGAGCATCCCGCAAATCTACAAAGTCATCCAACACATGAGCAACGGCCTCGTCTGTCAATTCTCCTGCGTATTGCTCATAAACGGACTTGTTGTAAAGTGCCGCCGCACGCCCTGTTACTTCCACACCGTCAGCAGTTTCCACTGGAAAGGTGGGGGATGAGTTCATGCAACAGGAAAAAAACATAAATAAGGAGCACCCCAACAGGAGCAGACCACCAAGCAACAGGTATTTCCGGCGTATGAGCTTATCAAGCTCTAATTTTGTGAGCAACCGCATATTACGCCTCCTTTTGAAAATAGGTCAGATACACATCTTCCAAGGTTGACTTTCCCACAAGGCCAGCAACCGTATCAAAGGCCGCTATTTGCCCTTCCCGAAGCAAAATTATTTTTTCTGCGATCAGTTCAACATCAGAAACGATGTGAGTGGACAAGATAATAATACTGTGTTGGGCTAACGCTGACAAAAGATTTCGTAGCCGTACACGCTCCTGTGGATCTAAACCAGCAGTAGGCTCGTCCAGCAATAGGATTTGCGGATCACCAAGCAGAGTTTGAGCAATTCCAACACGACGAAGCATCCCACCGGAAAAGCCCTTTAGCTTTTTCTCTGCATTCGAGGAAAGACCTACGGCCTCCAACAGCTTATCAATCTCCGCCTTGGCCTGAGCCTCCGTCAGTCCTTTCAAAGCGGCAATATAAAGCAAATATCGTTTCGCAGTAAACTCAGGGTAAATTCCCAGGTCTTGCGGCATATAGCCCAGCATGGCACGATAGTGCTCCCCAAGTTTCGATACCGGTTCGTTGTCCAAAAGTATGCTGCCAGCAGTTGGCCGAAGAATATCGGCTATAATTTTTAGCAGAGTGGATTTTCCTGCCCCGTTTGGCCCCAGCAGTCCATAAAGGCCGGGTTCTAATTCCAGATTGACCCCACGCAGAGCGGAATATCGGTTATAATTCTTACTAATATCTTTGACTTTCAGTTTCATTTTGTTTTACCGCTACTTTCTTTGTACTTGGCGAGAGCTTCATTATAGTGATACTCCAAATGGCGATAATAACGCTCCACAACAAAATAAATGAATAACAATACTACGAAGCAGATGAGAAAGCCAGCCCACCACGAAAGAATTGCCGCTGTGGTGTCTGTAATATCGAACCACATTATGATAGCGGATGGAATACCTGAATAGACCGACAGTACGCCGCAGGTAATTGAGCTAAGAATGCCGGTTGCAATCAAACTAATTCGGATAGGCACACGATCCGAGGTGATTATAGTGTGTGCCATAGAAAAAACAACTGCCATAGCCAGACAAAAGCGCAATTCAACCAGACCGACCCCCTGACTGCCATTAAAACCGGGTAAATAGCGCCGAACGCAAAATAGGAATATAAGCAATCCAAAAGTAAAGAAAACAACCGTGAAAAAACGCAAGATCGCACCGAAATATTGTTTCATTTATTTCACCCCCAAAGCGTGTTTAATGCTTCCAGCATATTGGCGTGATACAATAATTTTTTCCTGATTATCCATAGTGAGCAAAAGTCTGGCCCCAATCTCTGGCCGAATTGATTTTGTTCGCCGTAGATTGATGATCGTTGCCTTAGATGTCCGAAAAAAAGAATGGTCTTTCAGATAGTCCTCCAACTCATATAATCGTCTATCTGTTTCGTACACCTGCTCCTCTGTATAAAGAAAAGTCTTTTTATCCACGGACTCAATATATAAAATATCTGCTAAACCAAGCTGGAATGTTTCTCCTTGCCGACGGCAAAGAAGTTTGGCATCAACTGTATTTAATGCGGATATGATTTTATTGACAAGCGGATCATCGGCCACACAGTTAATGATGACTTCGATTTCTTGAATATCTGGCCTGTCATTGATCCTAATTTTCAAGTTAAATCACCCCCTTATGGCTATTATATGGGAATTTTCGTGTTTTTCAATATTGTCAAACATGAGTTGCACTTTTAGGCTACTGAGATACAAAATGACAGAGATATGAAATTAAATAGTCGGCAGTATGAAAACAAAAGTCGTTCAAATACTATGACCTGAAATGTAAAATTACATTAGGTGATATTATGAAGATAGAGCGAGATGAACGACGATTTGATTTCCACGATATAGGGTTTGCCATCAAGCGAGCCCGTGAAGCCAGCGGCATGACACAGGAGCAACTGGCTTATATTGTTGACCGTTCTCCACGGACGATCATGTATAACGAAAATGACGGCCAGCATCCCAGCCTCAATACTTTTTATCAACTGGTCACGATGTTTGACATATCCGTAGACCAATACTTTTATCCGTCCAAAAATACAGAGAGCAGTTGTAGAAAGCGGATCAACGCTATGCTGAACTCACTGGATGAAAAGGATTTACAAGTTGTTGAAGCTACAATACAAGCATTGAAGAACGCCAGAGAAACGGAGGTCAAGTAAAAGAGCCTTCGTTTTTAGGGGGCTTTTTTGGGGTGCCGCTAAATGGCAAGCAAGGCAAGTGTATTGACACTTGCAATTTCCACGTTGCGGAAATGCTTGTTGGGGTGCCCCCAAACCCGCTGGACTTCTGGACACCGTGACCAGAAGAAACGTTGTCTGCGTCGCCGTCCCTAACGGGCCTGCTCCTTATTGCGCTGGTTGTCCGTCAGCCCGCGCAGATGATCCACGCTGCCCTTAACCGCCACCAGCTCCCGCATATCCTGCTGGGCCTTGCGGTATTCCAAATAAAGAGCCTTTTTCCGCGCCGCCAGTTGGCGGCGTTTTTCTTTTAGTACGTCCATTTTCGGGAGTTTTTCTCCGCCCAGCAGCTCGGCCATCGTCGCCTTGGCCGCCCGGTAGTCGGCCAGCTCCGCCTCATGCTCGGCAAGATATTTCCGGCTGTACTTGGCGGCCTTGTACCCATCGAACGCGGGGCGGGTCTTGGCGTACTGCACCACGGCGGCCATCAGATCGGACACACGGGAAAGCTCGGCCTCGGTCTGCTGAATGTCCCCGGCCAGCGTGTGAAACCGCTCCGTAGCGGCATCGGTCTTTGCGGCCAGATCGTCATATTCATAAAGCTGCTGCTCTTTCAGATATTGCAGCGCAGCCGCCATCTGTTTGAGGTTATACACCTTGGCCCAGCGTTCATAGGCGGGGCCTTTGCCCTGACGCATCCGCTCCTGAATGTCGATCAGCAGATTGACACGGCGGGGCGTGGGCGCTCTCCGCACCGGGGCCGTTCGTGTGGGAGCCTTGCCGTCAATCACAGCTTGAATATCCTCCCGCCCATAGCCAGCCCCCAGGGTGGATGCCCGGAGCCGGGCCGCCCGGTCATGGCCGGGGGCGCGGAACGAGATCACCCCGCCCCGTCCATGCACCACCTGAAAGCCCACCGCCTCCATGCGCCGGAGGAAATCAGCGAAGTCGGCGGGGCGCTTAGATAGGGCCGTATCTATGGCACAGCGTATCTGTTCCTTTTGGGACGGGGGCCGGACCTCGCCCTGCCACTGCCCATAATGCAGAAAGCGGCCCTTGCTGTGGAGCTTGGGCCGCTCTACCACGGATAGCGCGTGTTCCAGGCATACCCGGTCAGACAGCCGCCGCAGGGCAAAGCTGGAGCCGATGAAGTTGCGGAATTTCCTGGAGCGGTCATAGGCCGTGGAATTGTAGTAAATGTGATTGTGAATGTGGCCTTTGTCGGTATGGGTGCAGACAAAAAACTGATACTTGCCCTTTGTCCAGCGCATCGCCGTTTCATAGCCGATCCTGTTGGCCTCCTTCGGGGTGACTTCCCCCTGGGGAAAGGCTTGACGGATCTGGTAGCACAGCGCCCCCTGCTCCGCCGTCCGGCCCGTTTCCGCCTGATACTGGCCCTTTACCAGCATAAATTCAGCGTGGGCGGTTTCCGGGTCGCAGAGGTAGGAGGACACCGCCCCCAGCTTCTCCGGGTTCAGGCCGTAGTCAAAGCGGTCTTTCAGACTTTGAATGGCCGTCCGCTTGGCGGCCTGTTTATGGGGCTTGATGTAGGTCGTAGCCGTGGGCGTTCCTCCTTTCGCATAAATGTCGAATCACATCAAAATAGAGGTTGTCTTTTGATTTAGGTAGGTATATAATTGCAGATAAGATGTTGTTATTTTTTGGAGGCATTGATATGGCTTACAAAAAGCAGAAGAACGTAAACATTGATGCACTCATTGCCCGTGAGGACTTTGAAGCTGCTGATGAAACGACAAATACTGCCAGTAAGATTTCGACTCTTTCAGTGAATGATTTGAAAGAGGGGAGCGGTTTGTTTTTAGCCTCCGTGCGAAAGCCAGATTTTCAAAGGGAAACTGCGGATTGGGATATTGATAAAATTGTCCGCTTTATTAAAAGTTTTGTTGATGGGGAATTTATTCCCGCAGTTATTCTTTGGAGAAGCCAAGCCGGTTTGATTTTTGTAATTGATGGTTCCCATCGTTTAAGTTCTCTTATTGCATGGGTAAATGACGATTATGGTGACGGTCAATTTTCGTTAGAAGCGTTTGATGGAGAAATACCTGATGAGCAAAGGCAAATAGCCAGGAAAGCAAGGGAAACTATCAACTCGCAAATAGGGCCATATAGCGATTATTATAAAGCTCTTGTTGCCAAACACCCTGATCCAGACATTATTGTTAAAGCCAGAAATTTGGCGTCACGAGCATTACAAATCCAGTGGATAGACGGTGATGTCGATACAGCAGAACGGTCATTTTTTAATATCAATCAACAGGCAACTCCTATCGACCCCACAGAATTGAAGCTGCTGCAAAAGCGTAAAAATCCAAATTGCATTGCAGCACGATCTATTATGCGAGCAGGAAAAGGGCATAAATATTGGCACAATTTTTCACAGGAAATTCAGGAGAGTATTGAAACACTCGCAAGTTCAATTAACAGATTGTTATTTGATCCGATAATTCAGCGGCCAATAAAAACTCTTGATTTGCCCATTTGTGACCGAAATAACAACATTTTGACACTTGTCTATGAGTTTGTATCTTTTGTGAATAATGACACAAAAGAGGAAGATGACTTAACCGGAGAAGCAACTATCCGTAGTTTGAAAAGAACAGAACGAATGGTTCAACTATTTAGTAGTGTAGCCCCTTGTTCATACGGATTACATCCGCTTTTGTATTGTTATTCCAACAAGGGAAATTTTCGCCCAGCTTCTTTTTATGGAGCAATCGAGTTTATTCGCACTTTAGATACCAATCCCGCAATACTAAAATCTTTTATTGAACAGCGCAAGAATTTTGAAGATTTCATATTTGAGAATGATATAGCAGTACAACGCATAATTGATACATATCGTCGCGGATTACAGAGCGCAAGACACATATCCGATTATTATGTATGTGTATTGAATCTATTTGCATCAGGAAAAACATCTGTGGAGGTTCAGGAGAGTATATTAGCAAACCCGAAATATCAACGTCTTAAATTGACTTTTTCCCCTGAACTTGAAGTAACCACGGGTGCTTTCAATAGCGGAAATAAGAGCGAGGTATATATCCAAGAAGCCTATAAAAAAGCTCCTCGATGTGCAATTTGTGGTGGCCTGTTGCATACCCATTCTATCTCCATTGATCATATTCAGAGAAAACGTGACGGCGGTTTAGGCTGTGTAGAGAACGGTCAACTAACACATCCGTATTGTAATACAGGTGTTAAAAATTGATTGTTTTTGACGCGAAATTCCTTTTCGGTGTCCGTTTTTAGGTATTACTTCTGGCCACACTGGCCAGAAGCAAGAGCAAAAGGGAGCGGCGCGGGGCCGCTCCCTTTTGTCACAGGCACACCACCTCGGAGAGCTTCTGGAGCAGGTCGGACAGCGGCCCCCACAGATCGGCATAGTCCTTTTGCAGCCGCTTCAGCTCGTCCGGGTACAGGCCGCGGTAGCTGTTGGCATGGATGGCCGCCTGATTGAGATTGTTTGCACAGCGCCGCTGGAGCGACACAAGCTCCTTGACGGGTTCAAGGTCAACGTGGAGCACATAGCCGCCCAACGCCATTTTTCGGATATATGCGCTCATGTTGCGGATGCCCGCCTCGGCCATGCGCTCCCGAATGACCTCCAGCTCGTCAGGCCGTACCCATACATAGATTGGGACGCTGCGGACACGCTTTTTTGTCAACGCTCCTCACGCTCCCGGCTCCGGCGCTTGGGCGGGTGTTCCCGTACCTTGTCCAGCGGCTTATCCTCTGGGAGCGGCGCAGGCAGATTGTTGATGATGCCGTCGATCTGATTATAATTTTGCTCCATCGAAAGCTCGGCGTTCTTGTTGGGATTGCGTTCCTGATCCATAAATGTCCTCCTATCTGTCGCCCCGGTCA